>Ga0134127_10000020_pt1 | contig 271104 bp, 243 predicted proteins | sample KB31753_FD_96459 | JGI IMG/M metagenome (GOLD analysis project Ga0134127, IMG submission 96459) | Terrestrial soil microbial communities with excess Nitrogen fertilizer from Kellogg Biological Station, Michigan, USA - KB3-175-3 | ecosystem: Environmental > Terrestrial > Soil > Unclassified ...
CAGCGTCGCGCTGGCCAACGTCGGCTTCATCGTGATCGAAGTCGGCAACCGCGGCGGCAACCCGCAGCGGTCGAAGTGGTACCACAACTACGGCTACGGCAATCTGCGCGACTACGGCGTGCCGGACAAGAAGGCCGCGATCGAGCAGCTCGCCAAGCGTCACGCCTTCATCGACATCGACCGCGTCGGCATGTGGGGGCACTCAGGCGGCGGCTTCATGACCGCGGCGGCCATGTTCGGGTTCCCCGACTTCTTCAAGGTCGGTATTTCCGAGTCGGGTAACCACGACAACTCTATCTACAACCGGTGGTGGAGCGAGAAGCACGACGGCGTGCGCGAGGTGGTCGGGGAGAACGACCAGGTCACGTTCCAGTACGACATCGACAAGAACCAGGACCTGGCCCAGAACCTCAAGGGCCACCTGCTCCTGATCACCGGCGACATCGACAACAACGTCCACCCCGCCAACACCTATCGCGTCGTCGACGCACTCATCCGCGCCAACAAGCGTTTCGACTTCATCCTGTTGCCGGGCCAGCGCCATGGCTACACGACGATGGGGGACTACGTCTTCTGGCGCCGGATCGACTACTTCGCCGAGCACCTCCTGGGCGCCCGGCCGAGCGGGATCGATATTACGGAACTCGAGCGGGAGCGGCAGATCAAGAGGTAGCATCCGGCTACCGTGTCCGTTCAGCAGACCAGACAGCAACGCCGCGCCGCCGATCGGAGCGGCGCGGGAGACGCGGGTCGTGAAGCCACGGTCCGGGGCGTCTTTTTCGTCACGCTGCTCGTCGTCATCATCGGCGGTTTCGGCTGGTGGTACTGGCGATCCGCGACGGGCGGGGGCGTCGTCCGTGACGGCGCGCCCTCCTGGATGCCCGACAGCCAGCGCGTCATCTTCTACTCGGAGCGGGAGGGCAAGGCCGACATTGCGCTGACCGACTTGGCGGGCCGGGATCGGCAGTTCATCACGACGACCCCAGGCATTTCCGAGGGCTCGCCGGCGTACGCGCCCCAGGCCGATCTCATCGCATTCGACTCGGATCGTGACGGCAACTTCGAGATCTACACGACAAAGCCCAACGGCGACGCGCCGCAGAATCTCACGCGACACCCGGGCCGCGACCTTGCGCCGGCCTGGTCACCAGACGGCCGTCAGATCGTCTTCATGTCCACGCGCGACAATCCCGAGTTCGACATCTACCGGATGGATCGTGACGGCAGCCATGTCGAGCGGCTCACGAACGGTGGATCCAACTGGTTTCCCCAGTTCTCCCCCGACGGCAGCCAGATTGCGTTCCATGCGATGCGCGACGTCTACGTCCTCAGCCTCAAAGATCGATCGGTCCGCCGGCTGACGCACGAGCCGCTGAACGGGATGTACCCGACCTGGTCGGGGGATGGCAGCCAGATCGCGTTCATGACATGGCGCAACGGCCGGACGGAGATCTTCACGATGAAGTCGAGCGGCGTCGAGCAGCAGCTGCTCGTCTCGATGCCGACGGGAGACGCGGTCGATCCGCGCTGGTCCCCCGACGGCAACTACATCGCGTTCGTGCACGTTCCCGGTGGCGGCGTCGCCCAGCGCCAGGACGCCGGCCAGCAGCGGATGATCTACCTCGTCGACGTCAAGACGAAACGATTGACGAGACTCAGCAGATAGCCTGAACAGGCAAGTCAACAAGATGCCGCACGGGCTTCGCGCGTGGGATCGATCGCAGGCGGCATTTGACGACTTCAGGTCGCGATCGCATTTCGGCGCTCTCGATGGCCTCCGCGCTCTCAGCATCATGGCTGTCGTATGGCATCACGGGCCCGGCGCCCGCCTGGGGGGAATCCTCGGCACCGGCAGGCGGGGCGTCATCCTGTTTTTTGCCATCAGCGGCTTTCTGATCACCACACTGCTCCTGCGTGAACACGATCGTCATGGCTCGATTTCGCTGGCGGGGTTCTACGCGCGCAGGGCCCTCCGCATCTTTCCGCTGTATTACGGCGTGCTCGCGGTCTACACGGCGTTGCTGCTGCTCACGCGAACCGATGCAGCGGCGGCGCAATTCTTCGACAATCTCCCTTACTTCCTGACGTACACCTCGAACTGGTACGCGCGCTCGGGAATATTCGCGTTCGCCTGGTCGCTGGCCGCCGAAGAACAGTTCTACTGCACCTGGCCATCGGTCATTCGTTACGCGCGGCCGAAGCGCGCTATCTGGTTCGTAGTTTTTCTTCTGCTCGCGGCGCTCTGGTGGTCGGCCGCAGGCACCCCGCCCCTGATGCGGAGCTCCTTTGTATTCAGAGTGCTGGCCAGCGTCCAGATGGCGATTTGCTGGGGATGCCTGCTCGCCTACCTCCTTCATCACCGGCGTGGTTTTCATCTCGCTCACGTCATCCTGGGCCATCGCTTGGCCGTGCCCGTGATCGTGCTGGCGACGCTTCTGACCCAGCTCGTCCCCGTTCGCATCGCTTATGGGCACTTCATGCTCGCGGCGCTGGTCGGCGCTTGCGTCGTTCGCGAAGACTCGTGGCTGGCGCCCGTGCTCAAGTGGCGGCCCATCGTACACATCGGCGTCGTGAGCTACGGGATTTACATGCTGCACGGCCTTGTGTTCAACGCGCTCGACCTGGCGAGCCCGGGGCTGCTCGGCGGCTGGGAGCCTCACAGCGTGTCCGGCTTTGCCGTGAGCATGGTCCTGACAACCGCCCTGGCGACACTCAGCTTCAGGTATTTCGAAGGACCTTTCCTCGCGCTGAAGTCGCGGCTCGCGCCGAGCAGGACGGACAGCGCTCTACCGCTCGCGGGCGCGGCTGCGCCTCCGCCTCCATCGATCCAATGATGTCAGTGTACGGGGCCGCTTACTTCTGCCCTTGAGTGATCGGATCCGGCCTCAACATGATCGTGTTCGAGTACGCCTTGCCGTTGGCCGTCATGGTGATCTTGTAGACGCCTGGTGCCACTCGGCCCGCGCCGCCGCCACCGCGGCCTCCGCCCCCGCCGCCGCCACCACGACCACCGCCAGGCGCCGCGTTGGCGGCGTCAGCCCCGAGGAGACACGCGCCACCGCCGCCAAACGCCTGGCCGCCACCGCGGCCGCCACCTCCACCGCCGCCACCGGCTCCGCGTCCACCTGCAGCAGCCGCCCCTCCAGCACCTGCAGGACCCGCAGCTCCCGGAGCTGGCGTTGCGCCCCAACGCATCGCCCACTCGACGCGACTGACGCCGGCGCGAGCGGGAAACGAGGCTGTGCATGTGCCCGTGTTGCCGACGTCCGTGATGGTGAAGTCCACACTGCCCGTGACGCGGTCGCTCAGGTAGTAACTGATGATCGCGTTGCGCGTCGGGTTCTGCCCCTGGAAGGCGAGGCTGCCGCCGCCGTGCTGCGGCTGGATGCTCAGCCACTGGATTGCCGGGCGGCTCTGGAAGAGATGGGCTTCGGCCTGCTGTACCGCGGGCGTGAGCTGCTGCAGCGGCGAAATGTCATCCATGATCCAGATGCCGCGGCCGTGCGTCGCCGCGATCAGATCGCCATCCCGCGGGTGAATGATGACGTCATGCACGGAGACCGTCGGCAGGTTGTTGTTGAGCCTGTTCCAGCTCGTGCCGCCGTTGACCGAGTAGAAGACCGCGAACTCGCTGCCGGTGAAGAGCAGCGCGGGGTTCTTCAGGTCTTCCTTCACGGTGTAGAGCGGATGGCCCTCCGGCAGATTGCCGCGGATGCTCGTCCACGTCCGGCCGTAGTCGGTGGTCTTGAACACCCAGGGCGAGTGCTTCGCCATGCGGTGGCCGTCGACCGTCGCGTACGCCACCCCGCGCGTGTGATGCGACGCCTCCACGCGGCTGACCCACAGATCCGCCTGCGGCAATCCGGGCATTCCCTGCGTCCCGGCGCGCGTCCACGTCGCGCCGTTGTCGCGCGTCACCTGGATGTTGCCGTCGTCGGTACCGACCCAGATGTTGCCGGGCTCGATCGCGGACTCGGACATCGTGATGATCGTGCCGTGGTACTCCGCGCCGCCGCCCGGATCCTCGTCCGGCGTCAGGCCACCGGACCGCCTGATCGTCCGCTCCGGATCGTTCTTCGACAGGTCCGGGCTCGCGATTCGCCACGTGTTGCCGCGATCGGTCGAGACCAGCAGGTGGTTGGAACCGATGTACAGCGTCTTGTTGTTGTTGGGCGAGAGGAGCAGCGGCGTGGACCAGTTGAAACGCAGCGGTCCCATCTGCTGCGGCTGGCGTCCCCAGTTGTTCTTGAACGCGAGTTCTTCCATCTCCGGCGTGATGTATTGCGTCCAGTTCGAGATGTTGTTCTTGTTCGGCCGCGTGCCCTGGCGCTCCATCGTCTCCATGTTCTGGCGCCCGACGTTCCCGCCGTTCACGTCAGGTTGCGACTCCGTATAGACGATGCGCCAGTCCTCAGGATCGATTTCGGCGTGGTAGCCGTCACCGCCGGAGAGATTCAGCCAGTCGCTCGTGTAGATGGCCTGCGCGCGCGTTGCGGACGGGCCGCACGAGCTGCCCGCGTCCTGCAGCCCGCCGCACACCCAGTAGGGCTCGCGGTTGTCGGCCGCCACGTCGTAGTACTGCGTGACGTTGATGTTGTTGTACCGGAGCGACGACACGCCGTCGTCGTGCGTGAGGTTCAGGCCGCCGTCGCTGCCGGTGTAGTAGCGGCCTTTGTTGTGCGGATCGAGCCACATCGCGTGATAGCAGTGGCCGCCCCCTGGCGCGCCCGTGCCCACCCACGTCTTCCCGCCGTCCATCGAGCGCCGGTAGTTGATGTTGTAGCTGAAGATGTACTTGTCATCGAGCGGGCTGATCTGCACGTGCATGTAGTAGAACGGCCGGCTGATGTTGCGGTCGAGGAACGTCCAGGTCGCACCGCCGTCCTCGGAGCGGTACATGCCAGCGCCCAGTTTCGTCATGTCCTTGTAGTCGGGATTCGTCGGCTCGCCGCCGCCTCTTCCTCCACCGCCTCCGCCACCGCCACCGCGCCCGCCAGGGTTGTTCGGATCGGGAAGGTTGGCAGGCGGCTGGAAGCCGTGCTCGACGTGCGCCATGAGCACCTTCGGGTTGCTGCGTGAGACCGCGATGCCGATGCGGCCGAGGTCGCCTTCGGGCAGGCCCTTCGTCAGCTTCGTCCAGGTGCGTCCGCCATTGACGGACTTGAAGAGGCCGCTGTTCGGCCCGCCGCTCTTCAGCAGCCACGGGTACCGCACGCGCTGCCAGAACGTCACGTAGAGGATCTCGGGATTGACCGGATCCGCGGCCATGTCGATCGCGCCCGTCTGCGGATCGTTCGGCAGACCGCCGGCGAGCTTCGTCCACGTCACGCCACCGTCGATCGTCTTGTAGAGCCCGCGATCGCCGACCGGCGCCCAGATGTTGCCGACGACGGCCACGTAGACGATGTTCTCGTTGGTGGGGTGGAGAATGATCTTCGCGATGTTGTAAGACTGGCTCAGGCCCATGTTCTTGAACGTGGCGCCGCCGTCCGTCGACTTGTAGACGCCGTCGCCCCACGCCGCCGAGTTGCGGCCGCATTCTTCGCCCGTGCCGACCCAGATGATGTTCGGGTTCTTCTGGTTGATCCGTACGTCGCCGATCGACGCCGCCCCGTAGTTGTCGAAGATGGTCGTCCACGTCGTGCCGGCGTTCGTGGACTTCCACACGCCTCCCGATGCCGATCCCACGATGACGTGTGCGAAGTCGGACTCGAGCGCGTCCACGGCCGAGATGCGGCCGATCAGGTTGGCGTTGCCGATGTTGCGCCACCGAAGGTCGCGCACGAGCGGGTCCGCCTGCGGCGCGGGCGACTGCGCGGTGACCGCTGCGGCGGCCAGGGCGACAAGGGCGAGACACCAGTAGCGGATCCTGTTGAAGCGTTCACGGAACATGCGCATCCTCCTGACATCGGTACCAGTCCGGGCGGGCCGGTGCCGAGACGTCTGTGTTCGGGTGCGCAGATACTACACAGGGTCGTAGAACTTTGAAAAGGGCTTGAACGAAGGCGGGATCACTTCGGCGTTTTGCAACCAGTCTCTTGGAGTGCGTCCTTGCCGTCGGAAGTCACGAACGACTGGAGGCGATTGGCGGCGGCGGTTGCGGCGTCTGAGATCGCTTGAAGGTCGGAGGCCGGCACGGTTCTCCCCTGGGCCGCGGCCTGCTGCGCCGCCGCAGCGGCGCGGGCGGCGATCTCCGCAGCGGACCGCGCGTCGACGACCCGTTCGCGTATCGACTGGATCATGCCGTCCAGCGCCGCCGCTTCCTGCATCAGGTAGTCTCCCTGTCGGAGGCGCACGCGCGACGTCAGGCGCCCGCCGGCAACTTCGGCAAACACCGATTTGAACCGGTAGATAGGCCCGGCGACGCGATGCGCCATCCGCACGTAGACGAATGCCAGCCCCAGGAGAAAAGCGGCGAGCGCCGGCCAGAGCACCCGATGCAGCGCCAGAAACTGGTTCGCCGCCTCGAGTTGCGCCGTCGTCGCACCCTCGCGGAACATCGGCCGGATCAGGGGGCCGAACAGCAGCGCCAGGAAAACAACCAGGAATGCGCCGAGCCACGCAAGTTGTCCCAGAACAAACCGAGTCTGAAAGCCCTCGACGACTATTCTGCGGCGCGATGCCGGACGACCGGGCGTGGCTGCGGGGCTCGACATGAACGTTTCAATACGTGCTGGCACGGCCGATGAATCCGCCAGTTCGGCCGCGAACCACATCGTCCTGGCTGATGGCCGACGAGATTGACGCGGCGCTCATGCCGTCTTTTCCCGTACTGAAGACGTCGTAGTCGAGATTCAGCCGAACGCTCGCCGCATCAATGCGCGCGGCGCCAGGCACGGCACACAGGCCGTTGCAGGCGCTGCAGGCGTTGCCTGGCGCGGAAGGCGCCGGAACAACCAGTTGATACGCGCGGCCCCAGGGATCCAGAAGATCCGTGCGTCCGAGGGCCGTGAGTGACGGAGGCAGACATCCGTGGCCCGATTGGAACACCGCGACTTCCTTGGTGACTGCGTTGATGTCGCCGACGGCGCGCGTTACCCGGGCGTGATCGAGGACTCGCGAGTAGGCCGGAATCGTGAGGCCGGCCAGGATGACCAGAATCGCCACCGTGATGACAAGTTCAACGAGCGTGAATCCTGACGAGGTTTGTCGCATAACGCGGTCGGGCTCCCAGGCCAGGAATCGGCCGGTCAAGTGGTTACTGCAATCCCAATACCGTGAGCGACCCGTGCCGGAGAGGGCCGCTTGATGCACAACTGTGCAGACACGTCCTTCCTCAAGGAGGACTTCCGTGCGGTTACTATCAATTCAGGTTGTTGAATCGCCGTTCTTTCCTGGAACTCGTGGGCGCGGGAGTCGCGCAGGCTGTGGGGCAGAACCGCGCGCGGCGGCCCGCCGCCAGTGAGTTCGTGTTCGCGCGCCTCCGGTACGACTCGGGCGATTGGGACTACAACCCGAAGGTCGCCGCGAACGTGCTCGACTCAGTCGTCCAGTACACGAGCATCCCGGTCTACCCGGATGAAATCGTCATCAAGGCCGACTCGACCGAGCTCCTCTCGTTTCCGTTCCTCTTCATGACCGGCCACATGCTCGTTCGTTTCACTGCGAAGGAGCGTGAGGGCCTGGTCCGCTTCGTCGAGCAGGGCGGGCTGCTGCTTTCGGACGACTGCAACCACGACGTGGACGGCCTCTACGCGAAGTCGTTCGAGGAGGAAATGCGCCGCGCGTTCCCCGGCGCAGCGGCGTTGCCGAAGATCCCCAACAACCACCGCCTGTATCGCAGCTTCTTCGCCTTCGACGGCCCGCCGCAGACGTCCCACGAGCTCAACGGCTGGGGCGACGACATGGTGCACGATTACCTGCGCGGCCACGAGCGCAACGGCCGCCTCGGCGTGATCTACTCGAACAAGGACTACGGATGCGAGTGGGACTACGACTGGAAGAACAAGCGATTCAGAAAGGAAGACAATACGCGCTTTGCTGTGAATATCGTTGTGTACTGCATGACGTAGCTTCGCGGTTCAGGGTTCAAGGTGCAGGGTTCCTGGTTCGCTTGTCCGGTTCCCGGTGCCGCTGCAGTTCGACATTCGAACCGTGAACCCGGAACCAGACAATCGAACCCGTAACCCTGAACCTGGCACCCTGAACCGACGAAGTCTCAATCAAACGCAGCGCCCACGAGAATGTTCGAGATCCTCACCCAGGGACTCCCGTGCGAGATGCTGTTCGTCTGCGTCGGCTGGCCCTTGGCGTCGCCGCCGGTGCCGTGCATCTGCCATTCCTTCGGACCGGTGATCGCCGTGAGGTTGCCCCAGAAGTCCGTCGTGATCGCGTTGTAGGTCACGTCCGTGCACTGGCGCGTGATCTTGCCGTTCTTGATCTCCCAGAAGATGTGGCCGCCGAACTGGCCGTTGAAGCGCTGCTGGTCGATCGAGTAACTGCCGCGTCCGTCGATCATCACGCCGTTCTTCGTGTCCGCGACGATCTCGGCGAGCGTGGGGGAGTTGGCCGGGCCCGGCTCGACGTGGACGTTCGGCATCCGCAGGAATGGGTAGTCGCGCCAGCTCGATCCGTACGTGTTGCCCTGGCTCTCTTTCTGGCCGAGGTAGTGCGCGGTCTCGCGATTCGTCGTGAGCCCGACGAGGATGCCTTCCCGCACTAGCGGCACCTTCGTCGTTTTCACGCCGTCGTCGTCATAGCCGAACGAGCCGATGCCGCGGCTCGTGCGGTCGGCCGTCACGTTGAAGAGCTTCGACCCGTACTTGAGCTTGCCGACGTCGGTGAGTTTCACGAAGCTGGTGCCGGCGTAGTTGGCTTCGTAGCCGACGACGCGATCGAGCTCGGTCGCGTGAGCGACGATCTCGTGAATCGTCAGCATCGCGTGCGACGGGGAGAGGATGAGATCCCGGCGTCCGCTCGAGCCGAGCGGTTTGGCCGTGCACATTTCAACCGCATCGGTCGCGACCTTTTCCGCCACGTCGTAGAAATCGCATTCCTCGGCGATCTCCCATCCAGCATTGCCGGCGACGCCGTTGTAGTTACGGGTGCGTGTCTGATCGCCGACGCGGGCGGTGACGCTGAAGTTCGGGCTGGTATTGAAGATCTCCTGCTCGATGTACGAGCCCTCGGTCGAGGCGAAGTAGCGCCATTCGTAGCTGTGATTGATCGACACGTTCACGCCCGTGACGCCCTGGACCTTGCTGGCTTTGTCGACGATGCGCTGACACCAGGCCTGTTTGTCGGTGGCTGAAACTTCGCGTGGATCCTTCAACATCGGTGTGACGTAGTTCGTGACGTACGCGGGCGTCGGGGCAAGACGGACATCACGCTTCTTGGCCATCGCGCTCGCTCGCGCGACTTCAGTCGCGACGCGTGTGATGCGGACGATCTCGTCATCCGTGACGATGGGGCTGCTTGCGAACCCCCACACGCCGCTGTGAATCACGCGCACGCCGAAACCGCCGGCCTGGCGCTCGGCGTCTGTCGGGATCCCGGTGCCACCGCCGCCGCGTCCACCTCGGCCGCCACCGCCGCCTCCGCGTCCGCCCCCACCTCCGCGGCCTCCGCCACCCCCGCGACCTCCGCCTCCACCACCCGGGAACCCGCCGCCGGCGCCATCGCCGCGGCCGCCGGCCGTCGTGAAGTTCGCCGACCCGCCCTGCAGGCCCGACGTCATGGTGAAGCGGACGTCCGCGTACGAGCAGCCTTGACGCTTCGCCTCATTGAGGACGATGTCAGCCATCCCCTTGAACTTGGATTTGGTCACGTTGCCGGCAGGCGTCTGGGCGAGCAGGTCCGCGATGATGTCGGACGCATACAAAGCAACCCCCGCGGCGCTAACGGACTTCACAAACGATCGACGGGACAGACTCATGATTGACCTTTCCTCAAACCACCGACCTGCAACCTACAACCTGCAACTTACCTTTGCCCTTATGACCGAAGTCTCAGGGAGCGACAGCAGGTGAGACTGAGGTCATATAGAACTCTTCGATTCGCACCGGCGGAACGAGCGCCGTACCGCCGCCGTCGTACGACTCGCCTGTGTGAATCGGTACCGGCCTTCCGACGAGCGTGAGGTTGTTGTAGCCAACGAGCGGCGACATGTTCCAGCGGAAGTTCTGCGCCGGCCCGGCGATCTCGCCGTTCTCGATGAGGAACAGTCCGTCACGGGTCATGCCGGTGTTGAGCAGCGGCTGGCCGGTGGCCGGAACGCCGCGGATGTACCAGAAGAAGGTGACGAGCAGTCCCCGTCGTGTCTGCTTCACCATCTCGTCGATGGAGAGATTGCTGCCTTCCTGAACCAGGCTCATGTTCACGTTGGCGTTCGGCCCCGCCCCCTCGGGTCCGCGGAGTAGTCCCTTTTCGACCCACGTCACCGGCTTCGCGGCACGGTTGTCTCCCATGATGGGGGACTGCCGCAGGATCGGGTTTCCGATATCGCTCTTCAGCGTGAACAGATCGCTGAAGACCTTGTCGCCCGGCTTCTTGCCGGCGAGGAAGTTGCCACCTCCGCCGCCGAAGCCGCCGCCACCTCCACCCCCACCAGGGCCGCCGCCAGGTCCGCCACCTGGCGCGCCGCCTCCGAAAGCCGGCGCGCCTGCGTTGAAGATGCCCGTCATGAGCGACAGGAAGCGCGCGTTCGCGCGCGGCTCGAGGATCACGGTGTATCGGCCTGGTTCCAGCGCCTTGGGCTTCCGGCTCTTGAGGGCCTTCTGCGACGCGACGTCCGTGAGGGCCTTCGCGTCGATCATCGTGATGTCTTTGATGCCCGTGATGCCCGCCCACCCGGAGCCGGTGCCGTCGGGCGTGCGGCAGGTCAGCACAAACCCCGTCTCCGCCGCGCGGTAGTACGCAAACAGTCCCTTGGAGTTCGCGGTGCAGGTCGTCTGGTCGTTCTTCGGGATGAACCCGGCGCCGACCGTGCCGAGCTTTTCGGACAGGTCGATGCTGTCCTTGACCATCCGCGCGCGCTCCGCGGGTCCGTAGTTCACAAGATTCGGGAGCGCCGCGTCCACCGGGATGTACTGCTGCGGGCCCAGCAGCTCCGGAAGGTTGGCGCTGTCGTCAGCGGCTTTGGCTTCCGCGACAGCTTCGTCGACCATCGCCTTGAGTCCGGCATCACTGAAGTCTCGCGTGTTGGCCGTGCCGGTCTTCTGCCCGAAGCGCACATTCACCGACACGTTGCGGTCGTACTGCACCATGTTCACGGTGATGGACGAGTTCGCCCATCGCGTGCCCGATCGCTCGCCACCGGAAAGATTGACCTCCGCCGCGTCGGCGTTGGCCATGTTGATGATCTTGTCCGTGACTGCTTTGACTTGTTCCCGGGTGTACATGCGGGCAAGCGTAGGTAGGCCGGGCTACGGAGTCAAGTCGGAGTTCAGCGCAAGCCACCTCGCCGCCGCATCCACCACTCCGCGCCGAGCGCCATCGCGAACGGCGCCATCCACCATGGCGAGTGCATCGGCCGCACCGGCTGGCGCTCCGGGGACGGAGAGAGGACGGCCGCGACCGCAGGCGCCAGTTGATCGAGCGTCGACTCGCTGATCACGCGGCCATTGCGTGATTCGACCCAGCCGCGAACCAGGGCGCGCTCGTCTGGTTCCACGCGAGACGCCGCTCCGACCTTCGCAGCCAACCGCCGCGAGGTCCGCGCGCCGTCCGCGATGACGCCCCTCCAGAAAACACCGAAGCTGTCGCCGTCGTTGTCGCGATACCGCCAGGCATCGAGCGCGCCGCTGACAGCGAGCGTGCCTCTGCCGACGAAAGCACGCCAGACTGAAACGCCGGGGCTGAAGCCCCGGCCCACGTTGCTCATCTCTACAGGTTCGAGCCACTCAGGAACCGGCGCCGGCGCAAGCACAGCCGATGCTGCCGGTGCGCCAAACGGATTCGCGCGTTCGGTGAGCTTCCACGACGTCACACCGGTGAGCCGGCGGAGCGCCATCGACTGCTTCGAAGGGTCCTGCTCGTCCAGGAGCAGCACGACGGCGCCCCCCCTGGATCGCAGCAGTCCCGACAATCCGGCCGTGTCGCCGTCCGTGAGCTCCTCAGGCGCGCCAACAACCACAGTGTCGAACGGCTCCAGCGCCGGCAGTCCGGAAAGTGACGCGGGAGGCTGACCGGCCGTGATCGCCGGGCCGCTCTTTGAAGTCGCGACCCGGCTCACGACCACGAATCTCGGGTCGGACTCGAGCGCACGGCGAACGAACGTGGACATCCACGACGGCCGGCGGTCGAAAAACAGCACGCTCCAGCGGTCGTCTTGTACCGAACGGTGAAGGCTGGCGGTGGCGAGAGCGCCGTCCTCGATCTGCGCATCGACGCTGAGTGCGGCGTCGCCGGTTGCCGACGGCGTAAACTGCAATTCCACACTTTCACGCGCATCGTCACTCGCGATGGCTTTGGTGGCCCGTTCGATGGCGACGCCGTCTCGACGCAACGTGACGGCCACGGTCCTGCCACGCGCGGCAACCGCGCGAATACCAACCTGGATTGGCAGTCGAGAACGCAGCAGGGCGAGATCTGCGGCAGCAATGGACGTGATGGCGGCAAACGGCAGGCGCGGTTCTGGTACCACTGCAAACGCGCGCGCGAAAGCGCGCGCGCTCTCCGGCGGCATCTGATAGCCGACTGTCACCACCGCGCCGGCGCCGAGCGATGGTCCTCGAACGACGGTGAATTGCCCGCGAAGGGCGCGTTCCACGCGGGCGAGCAGCGCGGGATCGGGCAGCCGCCCGTCCGATACCAGGGCAACTTCCGGCTTGGCAGGTCTCGTCAGTGCCACGACCGGGTCGATGAGGCCGGCCACGACGATGGCCCAGGCCGCGATACGGCAAAGTGTCCGGATCATTGACGCCGGCCGCCCGTCCGGAGGGCATCGCCGAGCGCGCCGGCGAGATCCGCGAGCGCGCCGGGCATCTCGGGTCCGATTCCCGGCGGCAGTTGCCGGCGCACGAGCCCCGCGACAGCCGCAACCGCATCATCTTTCAGCCGTGTTGCGCCGGCGATGTCGCGCCCGCTCGCGAGAGCAGCGGCCAGCCCCGTCAGTTTCGCCGCCGCATCGCGAACCGGCGTGGACGCCGGATCGATCTGCAATGTCTGTTGCGCCAGTACATTGAGTCGCGCGGCGCTGTCCCGTGCCGCGGCCGCATCGATTGACACGCTCGCGACATTCGCGAGAAGCCTTCTGAGCGCGTCGAGACGCGGATTGGGCGGCGCCTCGCCCGCAGGCCTCGAGTCACGTCCGAGCGCGGCGAGCAGGCCGGTCAGCCTCCGTGAGAGATCGAGCCGTTCCCGCGCGCCGAGCGTCCGCAGGATGTAGCGGCTCTTCGAGAACGCGCGCTGCAGGAACGCAAGCGCCTCCTTCTCAATTGGCAGCGCGGCAGCCGCGTCGCCGTCCGCGAGCTTCGCGGCCGCGCGGCTCATCGATCTGATCGCGCGCATGATGTCCAGCCGTCCTTGATTCGCCAGCCGTCCCGCAGCCAGATCGTCCTCGCCGGCCGCCTCGACTTCTTCGTTCAGGCTGCTGAGGTCGACTCCGGCATCGGCGAGCTCGCCGCCCATCATGAACACGAACTCGGCGCGGACCTGCCGCTGTTCAGCGGCGAGATCCAGCGACCCCGACGTGAACTCGCCCGCAGACAGGCCGGCGCGACGGCCGAGCAGACGCTCCGTCTTGACGATCACCATCTGCTGGCTGATGGCGTATCGATCCTCGCGGTCGTCAATCGCAAAGCCATCCGCCGCGGCGGCGCCGGGCGCCGTGACCTCGACGATGAAGGCATCGGACTCGGCTGCCGGCGCCCCCGGCCTCTTGTCAGTCGCCGTCGCGCGGTAGATCAACATGTCGCCGGGCTCGAGCCCCAGGGGCGCGAGCGCCCACTCGGCGGTGCCGGCCCATGCCTGACCCGTCGTCTTCGTGAGCACGAGCGGCACCTCGCCTTCATTGAAGGTGAAGTTCTCTCCAGATCCGGATACGCGCGTGTACCGCAGTCGCAGGGACTCGAGTCCGAGGTCGTCCTGCGCGGACACGGCGATTGCCAGCGTTCGACGAGTGTCGGCGGTCCGCAGATCGCGGCCGGGTGTGTTCACGCGCACCAGCGGTGCCCGGTCGGGCGTGACCGTCAGGCCGATGAGGCGCCGCGATCCCTCGACGCCGTGGGCGTTCATAGGAACGAGCGCAAGGTACCCGTCGGTATCGGCGACGGTCTCCGCCTCGAAGTCCCTCGTTCCGGCCGCGGTCATGGCGCTCGGTCCTGCGATGGTTTCCAGCATCACGCGCGAAGCGGCCGCGGCGGCGCGGACGCGAATGCGGCTGCCTGCAAGCGCCTCAACGCGTTCGGGATCGCGAGCGCGCGAAACCGAACGTCCCGAGTACTGAGGCGGCGTGATGTCGATGACGACTTGTTCGAGAGTGGCGGCATCAGGATCGACCGATGTGTCGCGTGCAGCGATGACACCGGGGTTCAAGAGAACTGATAAGGCAGAGACCGTGAGGGCCACAGCGAGGAGTCCGACTGTCCGCCCGGTAGGGAACACATGCGCGAGGTCTACCTGTGCGGCGACACGCCGGGCATCGGCGAACACACGTGTGGTGACGGCACCCGAAGTCACTGCTGTATCCCCGGTCAGTTCAACGGCGGTGAGAACAAGGTTCCTGCTCGCGGGCGTCGCGTGCTCAATGGCCCTCGCGAGGTCGATCGACGAGACGCCCGGCCAGACAGCAGCTGTAAAGCATGCGATAGCAAGGAGTAGCAGGAAGCCGGTGATCGCGGCGGACGGAGGAAGCCGGGCGCCAGCGAATGGATATGCGATGGCGGCGAACATCAGCGCCGCCGCGGCGGAGCGGAGGACACGGAGGATCCGCGCCTTGGCGCCGGCGCGGGCCAGCAGATCGACGATGGCCTGTTGATCCCGCTCAGGCGACACGCGCGCGTACCTCGCTCTGCGGCGCTCGAACACGCCGGCGGCGGACGAAAGTCTCCACGAGAAGCAGCACGCCAGCGGCAAGCCACGCCCACCGCGGGTCTGACGCCTCCGAGGAAACGGAGGAAGAGCCTGGAGGACTCGGAGGCCGCTCCAGTTGTCTCAGTTCTGCCGGGGAGTAGTTCGTCGTTACCAGCTCTGAGGCCGGAACCTCCGGGGACGCAGAGCGGAGGACTGCGGAGATTGTCGCGGAGGCGACGAGGCTGTGCGCCGATGCATCGACGAAGACGACGAGGCGGTCCGGCTGCGCCGGATCGCCTGATGCGCTGAGCACGTCGAGCGGCGTGCGTCCGAGGCGCGCGGCCGCGGCGCCGACCAGCGGGTCGGTGGCCACGGCCGCGAAGACGTCGCCCATCCACGATCTGGACAACGGCGCGTGGTTCTTGAGCAGGGCATCACGTCCGCTCGCGGTTGGAAAGACCAGCGTGACATTGCGATTGCCGGCGATACGCGCCGGAGCGCCCTGCCGCACAGCCGCCGCGAACGCGGCGGCCGCGCCGGCACGGTCGCCGTCGCTTGTGAGCAGCTCCAGGTCGTGCGTTTCAGCGGCGGATGGCGTTACCACTCCGGTCGCCGGCACCTCGATCAACCGGACGCCGATACCCGCGGGTACGCCGGAAAGCGCATCGCTATCAATATCGATCGCTGTCGTCTGGAAGTCGGAGATCACCACGACCTCGCGGCGCATGGATTGGGCCTCGAGCCAGGCGACCGCCCCAGGGATCGCCGAGGCGGGTGAGGCCGCCTCGGCGATCCGTGAGGCGGTGGCGTCAGCGACGACATCTTTCGCCCGTGTCCGCGCGATGTCTATTGCGGCGCGGCCATCCGGCGAGAGTCGCTGCATTGACGCGCTCGAGTCCACGATGACGGCGCGCGCGATCTGGCGTCCCAGATCGCGCGCGCGTGACGATGTCAGCCACACCGGCTGGGCCAGCGCGAGCGCCGCCATCCCGAGGATGGCGGCGCGCAGGGCGAGCAGCACGAGGTCCGCGAGCCGATCGCGCCGTACCGGCATCGCTACGGTTGGCGGCAGGAAGCGGAGATTGGGGAAACGCAGCCGCCGCGGCGGCCGCCGCGCCAGAAGATGCGCGGCGATCGGCAGAGCGATCGCCACGAGACCAAGGAGTGCCCACGGCTCGAGCAGTGTCATGACGCGCGCCGCAGCAGGTACGAACGAAGCGCGCGCTCGACGGGCGCCTCCGTACTGAGGAAGCAGTAGTCGTGGCCGTCGCGCAACGCCTGCCGGCGGCAGTTCGTCAGGAACTCCGAGACCCGTTCCCGGTAGCCGGGGCCAGCCGTGCTCGCATCGACGAGGCGCAACTCGTCTGTCTCAAGATCCTCGATCCGCGACTCACCGCTGAACGGGAACTGGATCTCCTGTGGTGACATCACTTGCAGCAACGCGACGTCGTGCCCGCGCTGGCGCAGCCGCCGCAGCTCGCGATGAGTGTCCTCAGTTGCGTCGTAGAAATCCGACACCGCGACGATGACCCCGCGGCGGCGGAGCAAATCGCCGGCGCGCACGAGCGCACGATCCATCGGCCATTGGCCTCTGGGCTCGAGGCGCGCGAGCATTGTCAGGAGCGCCCGGCGGTGCGCGCGGCCGCCGCGGGCCGGCAAATACACCAGCTTGCCGTCCGCCATCGTTATCAGGCCGGCGCTGTCGCCCTGTTCGATGATGAGGTACGCGAGCGCCGCGGCAACGAGGACGCCATAGGTGAACTTGGAAACAACCGTGCCTGTCTCCTCCGGGAAGTTCATCGATGCGCTCGTATCGACGACGAGCATCGCGGAGAGGTTGGTGGTCTCGCTGAACTGGCGCGTGTAGAGACGATCGGTGCGAGCGAGAACTTTCCAGTCGAGGTATTTCAGATCGTCGCCGGGCCGGTACGAACGGTGCTGGCTGAACTCGGCCGCGAACCCGTGAAACGGGCTGCGATGGACGCCGCTGCGGAAGCTCTCGACGATCGATCGTGCCGAGAACTCGAGGTCGTCAAGGGCGTGCGCCGTTCCGGGAGAAATCACCGGCATGGGCGCACGATACCAAAGCTGGCAGGGCGAGACGCGACGTCTTCCGCAGCAACCGGCCCCGAACGTCTCTGCATCCCTGTCGACCGGGGCATCTCGCGCTCACTTTGTTCGCGCTCGTCCCCCACGGTTGGTTGCGAAAGACGTCCCGTCTCGCCCTGCCAGCCAACTCGCAATCATTGCACCAACGAGCACCACTCCCAGCCACCGCCGCGGACCAGCCGCAAAGACGATGGCGGCAGGCGCAATGATCCCGAGGACGAACGCACGCGATCCCCAGACCACGAGCGGGGGAGTGGCCGCGTACGCGGCTGGGTCGCGCCGCCATCGCCAGAGGTCGATGCCCCAGAAGGCGAGGAACGCGTAGTTTCCGGCCACGAGCCCGCCCCAGCCGAAACCAAACATCTCGCGCGTCCGTGCCTCCGTCACGCGCCAGGCCACGGCGTGATCCCAGTCGTCGTTGATGTAGAGCGCGAAGAACACATGCACGACCCCGAGCGCCAGTCCTGCCGCCGCCGCCCACCAGAACGCGCCGGCACCGGGGCGCCGCTTCCCGAACTCACCGACAACGAACAGCGTCAGCGAGATCCAGATCGTGGTGAGCAGACCTGTGGCCATGGCGGTTCAGGGCGCCGGGTTCAGGGTGCCGGGTTCGCTGATGGGGTTCGCGATTCAGGGTTGGCTGTTCCCGGGGACCAAACGGCGAACCGTGAACCGAGGCGAATGAGGAACCCTGAACCCTGCGCCCTGAACCGCATCAGCTGACCGCTTCGAGAATCCGTCCGACGATCGTGTCCGCGTCGAGGCCGTCGGCTTCCGCCTGGAAGTTGAGGAGGATGCGGTGGCGCAGGACGGGCAGGGCGACGCGGTCGATGTCCGCGGGCTCGGGGACGCTGCGGCCGTCGATCAGTGCGTTGGCTTTGGCGCCGAGGAGCAGTGACTGGCCGGCGCGCGGGCCGGCGCCCCACTTCACCCACTCGCGTACAGGCTGCGGCGCGGATGGATCGTCGGGCCTCGTCGCCCGGACGATCTTCAGCGCGCGATCGACGACGTTCGAGGCCGCCGGCATGTCCCGCACGAGAAGCCGCGCCTGCTCCAGATCGGCGCCGCCGGCGACAGGCCTCACTTCGGGCGTGTGCGCGGTCGTCGTCTCCACCAGAATCCGTCGCTCGTCGTCCGCGCCGGGATAGCCGATGACGACGTTGAACATGAAACGATCGAGCTGGGCTTCCGGTAACGGATGCGTGCCTTCCTGCTCGATGGGATTCTCGGTGGCCAGAACGAACAACGGCCGCTCGAGCGGATACCGGATGCCGCCGATCGTGACCTGGAACTCCTGCATCGCCTCGAGCAGCGCGGCTTGCGTACGCGGTGGCGTGCGGTTGATCTCGTCCGCGAGGATTACGTTCGCGAAGATGGGGCCCGGAATGAACCGCACGTGCCGCTTGCCCGTGGCCTGGTCCTCTTCGATGACCTCGGTGCCGAGAATGTCGGACGGCATGAGGTCAGGCGTGAACTGAATCCGGCTGAACTTCAGCGTCGTCGCATCCGCAAGCGTCTTGATGAGCAGCGTCTTCGCCAGTCCAGGAACACCGCGTAACAGGCAGTGTCCGCCGGCGAACAGGCAGGTGAGCACTTCCCGTCGAACGCGGGACTGCCCGACGATCTGCCGGCCGATTTCATCGTCCAGCGCCTTCGCAAGCCGACAGGCGTCGTCGAACGAAGCCGCGGTGGTGGTCGTGGGGGAGGCCGGCGTCCGCACTGTCAGGAGATTCTATTCTCGAGCCACGCGCGAAACATCCGGAACGCCTTGCCGCGATGCGCGACAGCCAGTTTGCGTTCGTCGGGCACGTTGCCGAGCGTCGTCTCGTACGGTGGGTAATAGAAAATGGGGTCGTAGCCAAATCCGTACGGACCCACCGGCGTGTCCACAATCTCGCCTTCGACGGTCGCCTCGCACGAGTACAGGAGCTCGTGTCCCGCACCCAGGGAACCCGAGGAACCCGAGGAACCTACAAACGCCAGTGAACAGACAAAGCGAGCCGTCCATGGCCGCGGATGCCCCGTGAGCTCCCGGTACAAGCCGGCGAACTTGTCCGCGTAGGTGTCTCCGGGGTACCGGGCGCTTTCGACGCCGGGGCGCCCGCCGAGGGCGTCGATGGCGAGGCCGGAATCCTCCGCCACGGTCGGCCGGGCCGACGATCGCGCGTAGTAGCGGGCTTTGAGCAGGGCGTTGTCGGCGAACGTCCGGCCGGTTTCTTCAGGCTCGGTCACCTGCGGCAGGTCGGCAAGCGTCCTCAGCGTAAGTGGCAGCCCGTCAAGCACCCGCCGGATCTCGCGGACCTTGCCTGGGTTGGTCGTGGCGATGAGCAGCTCCAAGCGGGCGAGTATAATCGGCCCCCTTAACCTCTCTCCGCGTCCCTGGAGGACCGAGCAATGTCGAGCAACAGGAATTTCGTCCGGTGGTCGCTTGCGATCGCGAGCGCCGTCGCGTTTGTCATTGGAGCGTTCGCACCCGGCGTCGGACGCACGTTCACGGACGGCATGGTCGTGACGGTGTCCGCGCAGGATCCCGTCCAGGAGCCACCGGACCCGGGCAGAGGCGGCGCCCCTGGCCGCGGCGGCCAGGCGCAGGCGCCGCGTCCGTACGCACAAGTCGTGACCGGTGCGTTCAAGACGGACGACGGCGTCTTCAAGGTGCACCGCGGGATGATGAACGGTACCGACTCGGTGCTGTTCGAGATTCCGGCGAAGGAGCTCGACAAGGACTTCGTGTGGAACGTGAATCTGAAGAAGACGACGCTCGGCGCCGGTTACGGCGGCCAGAACGTGAGCAGCCGCATCGTGCGCTTCTCGAAGCGCGGCGATCGGATTCTGCTGCTCGGCGTCGACTACAGCATCACCGCCGATCCGGGCGACCCGGTGGCCGCGGCGGTCGCGGACGCGAACTATCCGGCCATCATCAGGACACTGCCCGTGGCGGCGTACTCGGCGGCCAACGACCCGGTCATCGACGTGACGGCGCTCTTCATGGACGGCAACGGCGCGCCTCCGGAGTTCTCTGCGCGCGGTGCGGTCGGCGGACGGGCGATGGCGGCCGATCGATCGTTCCTCGAGCGGGCGGTCTCGTTCCCGGAAAACGTGAACGTCGAAGCAACGTTGACCTATACGTCCGGCGCCGCAGACGCAGGCGGTGGTGGCGGTGGTGGTGGACGCGGCGGCGCGGCCCCGGGCATGCGTGGACCAAGCGGCACCGTGCTGGTCCATCACAGCATCATGAAGCTGCCCGAGCGCCCGATGATGGCGCGGAATCACGACGAGCGCGTCGGGTTCAATGTCGTCAACTACGTGGATTTCGGCACGGACGAGCACCGGTCGGTGCGCAAGCAGATCGTGACACGCTTCCGGCTCGAGAAGAAGGATGCGAACGCGGCCGTGTCGGAGCCGGTGAAGCCGATCGTCTTCTACATCGATCCGGCGACGCCCGCGAAGTGGGTACCCTACGTCCGCCGCGGCGTCGAGTCGTGGCAGGCCGCGTTTGAAGCCGCGGGTTTCCGCAACGCGATCATCGCGCGTGACGCGCCGAAGAATGATCCCGAGTGGAGCGCCGAGGACGCGCGCTATTCGATCGTGCGTTGGGTGCCCGTGAACACCGAGACGATGTCATCGATCATCGACCAGCGCAGCGGCGAAGTGCTCTCGGCGTCGGTCGACGTTTATCCGAACGTCGGCACGTTCGGTGCGACGTCCTATTTCGTCCAGGCGGGCGCACTCGACAAGAGGGCGCAGCAACTGCCGCTGCCCGACGAGCTCAACGGCGAGTTGATCCGCTTCCTCGTGGCGCATCAGATCGGCCACGCGCTCGGCTTCCCGCACAACATGAAAGCCAGCTCCACCTACACCGTGGCGCAGGTCCGCGATCCGAAGTGGGTGAAGGAGAACGGCTTCGTGGCGTCCATCATGGATGACGCGAGGTTCAACTATGTCGCGCAGCCGGCCGATGGCATCGATGCCGCGGACCTCATCCCGAAGATCGGCCCGTACGACAAGTTCGCGGTGAACTGGGGCTACCGGCCGGTCCCCACGGCGAAGAATCCCGATCAGGAAGAGAAGACGCTCGACCAGTGGGCGCGTGAGCAGGATCAGAAGCCCTATCTGCGCTTCTCGACGGAGGGCGCGGCCGCCACGGATCCCGGAGAGAACAGCGAAGCTGTGGGCGACGCCGACGCGGTCGCCGCGACGACGCTCGGCCTCAAGAACCTCGGCCTGGTGGCGGGGTTCATGTACAAAGGATCGACCACGAAGGTCGGCGATCCCTGGGACGATCTCGAGGCGGTCTACGGCCGGATGGTCTCGCAGTGGAGCAGTGAGATGAGCCACGTCGTGAAGCTCATCGGCGGCTTCGAGACCCAGCAGGTTCACATCGGCCAGCAGGGCATGCGGTTCAAGACCGTGCCGAAAGCCAAACAGACCGAGGCGCTGAACTACCTGCTTGCCAACGCATTTACGGTGCCTCAGTTCATGCTCAACGCGGAAGTACTGCGGCGCATCGAAGCCAACGGCGCGGTAAATCGCGTGCGCACGGCGCAGAGCGCGGTGCTGACGGGTCTTCTCCAGAACCAGCGGCTCGATCGCATGACGGAGCAGCTCACGATCGACGGGCCCACGGTCGCGTATTCGCCGATGCAGTTCCTGATCGATCTGCGCGCCGGCGTCTGGTCGGAGCTCTCGAAGCCCGGTGCGCCGATCACCATCTACCGCCGCAACCTGCAGCGGGCGTACCTCGAGAACCTGGATCAGAAGCTGAACGGCACGCCGGCCGCGAGCGCTGAGATCAGGATGCTCGTGAAGGGTGAGCTGCACGCATTGAACGGCCAGCTTCAGAAGGCGATCGCGGCGCCGGGCCTCGATGAAAACACGCGCAGGCATCTGTCGGACGCCAGGGACGAGATCGCGATCATTCTCGACCCGCGTGTCCCGCGTCCGGCGCCGGATCCAAACGCTGCGCCTGCCGGACTCGGCAGAGGACGGGGAGGGGTGCGATGAAGTTCGAAGTTCAAAGTTCGAAGTTCGAGATTCGGCGCCGCACCGTTGCGTGGACGATCGCCATCGTGTGCGCGATCGCATTCACGGCGAGCACCATCGCGCCGGACCTTCACGCCATGAATGGCACCGCTGTTTCGTCGGATGCCGGACAGGGCCGCGGGGGCGGCGGCGCCGGCGGTGGGGGTGGACAGGGCGGCAATCAGGGGCGCGGTGCGACCGGTCCGCGACCGTACGCGGAAGTGATCACGGCGGCGGCGAAGTCCGCGGATGGCATCTTCAAGGTGCACCGCATCACCGAGGGATCGCGCGACCAGCTCTTCTACGAGATCCCGAAGGCGCAGCTCGACAAGGACTTCCTCTGGAACACCCAGTTGAAGAAGACGACGATCGGAGCCGGCTACGGCGGCCAGTCCGTCGTCGGGTCCCGCGTCGTCCGATGGGTGCTCAAGGGCGACAAGTTGCTTCTCGAGAACATGAACTACTCGGCCGTTGCCGATCCATCGAATCCGAACCGCGAGGATTCGAACCTGCCCGCCATCATCCGCACGTTTGATGTGGCAGCGTACAGCGCGTCCGGGGATCCGGTGATCGACGTCACGGCGCTGTTCACATCGGACGTTCCGGAGTTCTCCGCACGCGGCAGCGTGGGCGGCCGAGGCATGGACGCCACCAGGACGTTCCTCGAGAAGGCCAACGCCTATCCGATGAACATCAACGTCGAGGTGACGGCGACGTACACGCGAGCGGACGCGGGGGCAGACCCCACGGCCGGCGGTGGCGGCCGGGGCGGCGGACGCGGAGGCGCCGGCGGTGGACCGAGCGCGACCGTGCTCGTGCACCACAGCATGATCAAGCTGCCCGAGACGCCGATGATGCCGCGCCTGTTCGACGAGCGCGTCGGCTACTTCACGCAGGGCTTGATCGACTACGAGACCGGCGAGAAGGAAGCGCAGCAGAAGCGATTCATCACGCGCTACCGCCTCGAGAAGAAGGACCCGAGCGCGGAGATCTCGGAGCCCATCAAACCGATCACGTACTGGATCGATCCGGAGACACCGAAGAAGTGGGTGCCCTGCATCAAGGACGCGATCGAATCGTGGCAACCCGCCTTCGAGATGGCCGGTTTCCGCAAGGGCATCGTCGCCAAGGAAGCCAGTGAGTCCGGCGATCCGAACTGGAGCCGCGAGGACGTGCGCTACTCGACGATCGACTATCTGCCGTCGACCACCGAGAACGCCGTGGGCCCGCACGTGCACGATCCGCGAAGCGGCGAGATTCTCGAAGCGGACGTGCAGTATTACCACAACGTCATGAACCTCGCGAAGAACTGGTACTTCGTGCAGGCGGGACCGAACGATCCGAAGGCGCAGCAGCTGCCGCTGCCCGACGACCTCATGTGCAGGCTCGTCAAGTACGTCGTCGCGCACGAAGTGGGTCACACGCTCGGCTTCCAGCACAACATGAAGGCGAGCTCGACCTTCACGATCGCCCAGATTCGCGATCCGAAGTTTGTGAAGGAAAACGGCCACACGCCGACGTTGATGGACTACTCACGGTTCAACTACGTGGCGCAGCCCGAGGACCGCATCGATCCTGTCGACCTCGTGCCGAAGATCGGCCCGTACGACAAGTGGGCGACGATGTGGGGCTACAAGCCGATCCCGGGCGCGAAGACGCCCGAGGCAGAGAAGGCGACGCTCGATCGCTGGGCACGCGAGCAGGACGAGAAGCCGTACCTGCGCTTTTCGACCGAAGGCGGCGCGGCGACCGATCCCGGTGACGAGACGGAGGCCGTAGGGGACATCGATGCGGTGACGGCAACGACGCTCGGCTTGAAGAACCTCCAGCGCGTCTCGGAAATGCTGATGAAGGCCACGACCTACAAGCCGGGCGATCCGTGGGACGAGCTCGAAGAGGTCTATGGACGCATGGCGGGCCAGTGGTCCACGGAGCTCAATCACGTGGTGAAAGTCATTGGGGGCGTCGACTCGCAGCAGAAGCACATCGGCCAGACCGGCCCGCGCTTCGTGACGGTCGCGCGGTCTCGCCAGCAGGAAGCCGTGCAGTTCCTGCTGAACAACGCCTTCCAGGTGCCGCAGTTCCTGATCCGGCCGGAGATCCTCCGCCGGATTCAGCCGACGGGCATCATCGACCGCGTGCGGACGACGCAGTCCGGCGTCATGGCGCAGCTGCTTCAGGCGGCTCGGCTCGATCGCATGGCCGAGCAGTACGTGCTCGATGGACCGAAGGTCGCGTACTCACCGCTCGAGCTGCTGACGGACGTTCGCAACGGCGTGTGGTCTGAGCTGGCCAAGCCGGGTACGGCGATCAACGTCTACCGCCGCAACGTGCAGCGCGCATACCTCGACCAGATGGACTCGCGGCTGAACAGCGCGGGTTCGAGCGCGGAAGTGCGCTCTCTGGTGCGCGGCGAACTGCGCGCGCTCGACCGACAACTCCAGGCCGCGCAGGCCGGCGCAACGGACGGCGCGACAAAGCTTCACATCAACGATTGCCGCGATGAGATCAAGGCGATCCTCGATCCGCTGGTGCCTCGCGACGCCGGCGCCGCCGGTGGCGGCGGCCGCGGCGGTCGTGGAGGCGGAGTAGTCAGGTAGCAATTTTGTAACAATCGAGTAATTTGTTCACGCCGGACGTATGTCCGGCGTGAACAATTCTCGTAGCTGCGCTTGGAGAGGCGTTTGCACTAGGATCCGCCGTGACGACGACCGGCGGCTTGCGACGACTCTCACCTCTCGCCATCTCCACAATTACAGCGATCATTCTCATGCTGGTGGCGCGGGAGCCTGTCTCCGCGCAGATCGCCGGAAACGGCCTGTCCTCGAACACGCAATACGGCGTCGGTCCGAACTATCACGCGACGTCCGTGGATTTCGACAACACCGGATTCCTCAAGTCGTACCACATCGCGTCGGTGCGTTCGACGGTCACCGCGCAGCTGCAGGCGATGGCCAACTCGGGCGCGTCGGTCGTCAAGACGACGCTGTGGAGCGTCGGGAATGGCGCGGCCTCGTGGCACTTGTCATTCCCGTTTACCGCGCAGGAGCTGGCGAACATCGCCAGCTACACTCGCGATGTCGGGAACACTCCGCGCGCGGGCGGCGGCTACCTCGAAGCGCAGTTGACGACGACGTGGCTCTGGTGCGCGGATTACCAGACCGGATCGCCGACCGGCATTGCGGGACACTGCGGGTATCCCTGGTGGCAACTGATTTCGTACGCTCAGCAGAGCGTTTCGAACCTCGCCCAGGCCGTCGGTCCGAATACACGGCCTGATGGACGCAAGTCCGTCAGCCGGATCTACATGGAACTCGAGGTGATGATCGGCGCCAAGGCGAACCAGGATCGTTTCCTGACCGACATGTACGGTTACTTCATGAGCCAGACCAGCCAGGCCGGCCTGGTCGGGTCGGTGTATTTCCTTGTCACGCCGACCGAAGCCGAGATTCTCGACAACGGTTTCCAGGACGCGCAGTATCCCGTCCTGAACGGGCACAGGTCGTTGTACTGGGTGTACCGATCGGTCGACTTCATGCTGCGATCGGGCCTGCAGCTCCCTGACCGGCTCGACTTTTCGTTCTATCCAAAGAGACAGAACGCGTCCTACGCCACGCTTGTGAATCGCGTCGCCAGCGACGTTCAAGCAGTTTTTCCGAGCTATCCGTCCGCGGTGGTTGAAACGTACTACCTGGACGATCCGGCCGAGCGCGCCGCGCTCGGGCGCGCGTTCGGGAACGCGTATCTCGCCCGCGGGCTGCCCGAACAGGTGGAGTTCTGGACGACGCCGTACAACGACTCGACGCCGCCCGTTGCGCCGCCGTTCGATTTCGCGTCGTTTCAGTTGAGCGTGCCGGCCGGCACCACGACCCAACTCACGGCATCTCCGAACCCATGCACGATTTCCTCGGGACAGACCTCCTGCTACACGACGATGACGTGGAGCACCAACGCGCCGTCCGGCACCGCGGCGCTCTGGATGACCGCCGGATCCGCTCCAGTCTCGAAGGTGGCGTGCGGCAAGAACGGTCAGACGACGCTGCCGATTCAGGCGAACACGAACTACACGTTCAAGCTGAACGCCGCGCCATTCTGTGACACGAATACGACGCAGGTCACGGGCGTACAGCTGGCGTCGGTGCAGGCGACTGCAGTTGCCGCGACGCCGACACCCACGCCAACACCGACGCCCACACCCTCGCCGCTACCGGTTGTGACTTCGCCGACGGCCGGCGCGTGGATCAACGGGCCTGTCACGATCGCCGGCAACGTGCCCGCCACGACCACAAGTTGGGTTCCGGAAGTACGGACGTCCGCAGGCCAGTGCGCGCGCTGCAACTTCATGCCTCGCGCCGTGCCTTCCGGCACGACATCGGTATCGACTCAAATCAATCTCGTATCGACCGATCCAAGTACGCCGGCCGGGCAATACGACATCTATATCGTGGCGAACGGCGTGAGTTCGCAACCCGTGCGCATCAATATCGGGACAGCGCCGTCGCCCACACCGACACCAACGCCCACACCAACGCCCACACCAACGCCCACACCAACACCAACGCCAACACCGACACCGACACCGACACCGACACCGACGCCGACGCCGACACCAACGCCAACGCCAACACCGACGCCAACACCGACGCCGACGCCGACGCCGACCCCGACCCCGACACCAACGCCGACACCGACGGCGACGCCTGTGGTGACGTCACCGACAGCAGGTCAGACGCTCAATGGCTTTGTGACGATTGCAGGCACGGTACCGGCGACGACGACAAGTTGGGTGCCGGAGATCTGGACGGCATCCGGCCAGTGCGCACGATGTAACTTCGTACCGCGTACCGTGCCGGCTGGCACAACGTCGGTCTCGACGAAGATCAAGATTGCGCCGAACGATCCCAGTACGCCTGCCGGCGCGTACGACGTCTACATCGTCGCGAACGGTGTGCGATCGGCGCCCGTGCGCGTGCAGATCCGCTAGTACTTCAGGATCTTCCCGACGACTTCGCGCTGCTTCTCGATCAGGTGACGGATGCCCCGGTCGCCGAGCGCGAGGAGCGCGTCGAGTCCGGCGCGATCGAAGGGCTTGGTCTCAGCCGTGCCCTGGAGTTCGATGAAGCGGCCGTCGGACGTCTTGATGATGTTCATGTCCACTTCGGCGCGCGAGTCCTCGTCGTAGGCGAGGTCGAGGAGCGCCGTGCCATCCACAATCCCGACGCTCGTCGCGGCGACGTAGTCGGTCACTGGGATCCGTGAAATCGCGGCCTGAAGCCGCAGCTTTTCGAACGCCAGCACGAGCGCCACGAAACCGCCGGTGATCGCCGCCGTGCGCGTGCCGCCGTCGGCCTGAATCACGTCGCAGTCCACATAGATCGACCGCTCACCGACCTCGGTGAGCGTCGTGATCGACCGCAGGGACCGGCCGATTAGCCGCTGGATCTCCTGCGTGCGCCCGCCGACCTTCCCTGCCGCGGCCTCGCGCTGCGTTCGTGTCGACGTCGCGCGCGGAAGCATGCCGTACTCGGCCGTGACCCAGCCCTTGCCGGTCCCGCGGAGGAACGGTGGCACGCGATCCTCCACCGACGCCGTGCAGATGACTTTCGTGCGGCCGACTTCGATGAGCACCGATCCCTCGGCGTGTAATGTGTAGTCGGCGGTGATGCGCGTGTCGCGCACCGCATCCGCGAGGCGCCCGTCGGTTCGTGCCATGTGTGGTTATTGTCCTTTCCGGATCCAGTCAGCGGCGCGCCGGATTGGCTGCCGCAGGTCGATATGCCCGGCGAGCGAGTCCACTTCCTTGCCGTCCACAAGAATCTGAACGGCCGTGACGTCCTGAAGATTGGACGTGATCGCATTCACAATTGCAAACACCGCGAGGGCTTCGTCGAGGGCGCCCCCACGGTGAGCCGTCGCGGCTTCGGCACTGAGGTCGACGTACGCCTCACCGTGAGCGCCGAGAAACACGCCGCGGACGGTCGTTCCGTTGGGAATCGCGGAAACCTGTCCGTCCAGCGGTGTCTTGACCTGCGCCTCGACGATACGTCGAGCCTGTTCGGCCGGCGTGGCGCCGAACGGGACGTCGCGCAGTACCGGTACGAGCTGGCCGCCGTCTTCTGACACGTAAAAAAGCTTCGCCTGAATGCGCCGTGCTTCCGCCGGGTCGGAACCGCTGCCGCCTCCCGGGACGGCGCCGGCCGGTGAGTGCCACAAGAGACCCGGCAGGAGCGCCAGAACCAGCCAGAGACCGGTGGCGACAAGGAGTCCGCCGATGATGAAAGCCTTCTTCAGGCTTCGTGGCGGCGGCGCGGCGGGGGCCGCGCCTGGTTCGCTGACAACGTCGGGCGTCCCGGGCTGGTCGTCGCTGCCGCTCATGGCTTGTGGCGCTCCGTCGTCGCGAAGCCCCTGCGAACATCCGAAATGGCCGCCAGCAGCGCCTCCACAATGGCGTTCTGTCCTTCGGCAGTTCCGAGCGACGCCTCGTCGTCGGCATTGGACAGGAAGCCGAGTTCGATGAGCACAGCGGGCATGTTCGCGCCGGCGAGCACACGCAGCGGCGCCGTCAGGTTCGGGCGGCTGTGCAGCAGCACGCTCCGTTCGCCGAAGTGCTGCACGACGATGACGCCGAAGGTGGAGGAGCGCTGGGCAAATGGCAACTGGGCCAGCTCCCAGGGCACCGGATCGATGACGCGAGTGCCGCCGCCGAGAAGTGGCACGGTTCTCCGTTTCGCTTCCGATTCGTTCGCGAGCCCCGGATAGCTGGCGACGTCGAGCGTGTACACCTGCGCGCCGCGCGCAGCGGGACGCACCGAGGAATTCGCGTGCAGGCTGAGGAACAGGTCCGCCTTGTTGTTGTTCGCGAACGCGGCCCTGCGATCCACGGCCAGCGTTTCGTCGCCGTCGCGCGTGAGCAGCACGCGGATGCCCAGCCGGTTCTCGATCGCGGACTTGAGCCGCTTCGCGAGAGCCAGCGTCAGATCCTTTTCCACGGCCGTGGCACCGCGCGAACCCTCGTCCTCTCCACCGTGGCCAGGGTCAAGGACGATCGTGCGGACTCCCGGCGACAAATCGATCTGCTGCGGAGCTGCAGCCTGTGTTGGCGTCGGTGCTGGTGGCGTCGCGGATGTTGCGGGAGTTGGCGTCGTTGCCGTCGCTGGCGTCGTTGGCGGCGTTGGTTTGGGCGTCGGCGGTGGCGGTGGGGGAGGCGGTGCCAGCTCAATCGTGAGTCCGTCGCGGTCGTCCTCCGTCTTGAAGCTGAACGCCGATGGTCCGAGATCGATCACGATCGACGTGCCGTCCACGCGCGCGGAGGCCGCGAACTCGGTGATGAATCCGGTGACAGGCGTCGCGTCGAGCGCTGCCGCGTCGAAGCGCACCGTGAGCTTGTTGCCGTCGCGTGTCACGCGATGAGGAGTCGCGGGCTGGACTGACAGCACCACCCGGGCGCCGCCGCCGGGTATGCGCTCGACCCTGCCGCCGACCTGCGGCACTCGCACGTTGCCGACGAGGATCACTCTCGAAGAACGCCTGATCACCACGGGCTCGCCCAGGGCCGGCCCAAGTCCTTTGGTGAGGAAGTCGATCGGCGCAATCCAGGCGTTCCGCTCCTTGCGGATAGGCCCATCCAGCCCGATCACCCCGCGACCGGCCACCTGAATAAAGGATTGCCCCGGAACCGCGACGATGCGGCCTTTCCTTGTGGTGATCACGAGGCCGTCGGCGACCTTATCCTCGGTGAGCGTCAGGCCGAAGGGCGCCGCAAGTTGTTCCAGCGCAATCGTTTCTGGCGATCCGTCGCGGACAGTCAGGTTGCGCTTGCCGTCGGGTGTGTAGAGCGTGAAGGTCCTCTGCTGGCCCCAAAGAACGGCCACACCCGCGGCTAAGAGGAGAGTCAGAGCCGTGAGTAAGGTGACACGGAATGATTCCGCGCGACGTCCAACCAACGCTCGTCATGATACGAGAACGTTGAACTCATCTGTTGCAACGACAAAGCCTGATATAGTTGTCATTCGCCGTTTGTTCGTCAGACCCCAGGTACAACCTTCATGTCCAAATTGTTGAGGATCTCGGTTCTTCCCGTCCTTCTCATCCTCATCGCCGCCGGCTCATTCGCCTGCGGCGGTGCACCTACACCGGCCCCGGGCGGCGCAGCCGGCGCCGGGCGCGGCGCGATGGCGGCGCCGGTCGACATCGTGACGCTCGCAGAAAAGCCAGTCGAACAGGCGAGTGAGTTCGTCGGCACGCTCAAGTCCCGCCGGTCTACGACGGTCCAGTCGCAGATGGAAGGTTTCATTCTCAAGATCAATGTGAAGTCCGGCGATCGAGTGGAGCCGGGCAAGGTGCTCTTTGAGATCGATGCGACGTCGCAGGCAGCGGGGGTCGCGAGCCTCGAGTCCGTGCGTGCCGCGCGCGAGTCCGATGCGGTTTTCGCCCGGCAGCAGGCGGAGCGGGCGCGGCAGCTCCTCAAGGTCGGCGCGATGAGCCAGCAGGAACACGACCAGGCACAGACGCTTCAGCGCACGGCCGAGGCGCAGCTCAAGGCGGTGGACGAGCAGATCAAGCAGCTGCGCAATGAATGGTCGTATTCGCGGGTGACCGCGCCCAACGCCGGCGTCGTTGGCGACATTCCGGTGCACCAGGGCGATCGCATCACGCGCGCGACCGTACTGACGACGGTCGAGGACAACACGGGTCTCGAGCTCAATCTGAACGTGCCGGTGCAGGAAGCGCCACGGCTCAAGACGGGCCTTGCCGTGCATCTGCTCGACGAGGCGGGCCAGCCGATCGCGACGGAACGAATCAACTTCATCTCGCCGTCGGTCGATGACGCCATGCAGACCGTGCTGGTCAAGACACCGGTAGCGGCGAAAGGCATGTGGCGGGCGGATCAATTCGTGCGCGCGCGGGTCGTCTGGACGACGAGCCCGGCGCTGACGGTACCGGTGGTCGCCGTCTCGCGCATCAGCGGCCAGTTCTTCGTGTTCGTGGCGGAGTCCGCCAATGGCGGACTCGTCGCGCGGCAGCGTCCGGTAAGCGTCGGCACGATGACCGGCAACGACTACGTCGTCTCCAGCGGCCTCAAGGCCGGGGACAAAGTCATCGTCGCGGGCGTCCAGAAGATCGGGGACGGCGCGCCGGTGATGGCGGCGCCGCCGGCCGGAGCTCCGCAGGGCGCGGGCGGTTCGGCGCCGAAGGCGGACAACTAAATGTTCAGCGAACTGTTCATCAAGCGGCCGATCCTCGCGACGGTCTGCTCGCTGCTGATCATTCTCGCGGGCGCGATCGCGATTCCGATCCTGCCAATCGCGCGGTACCCCGACCTCACGCCGCCATCGGTGCAGGTGAACGCGTTCTTCACGGGCGCCAATGCACAGGCCGTCGAGAGCGCCGTCACGACGCCGCTCGAGCAGGTCATCAACGGCGTCGAGGGCATGCAGTACATGCGCTCGTCGTCGACCAGCACGGGCTTCTGCCAGATAACGGTGACCTTCGAGATCGGGCGCGATCCCGATCTCGCCGCCGTCGACGTGCAGAACCGCGTGAACCAGGCGCTCGGCCGGATGCCGGCCGAAGTGCGCACGAACGGCATCAGCGTCACGAAGCAGACCGCGGGCTTCCTCGGCGCCATCGGCTTCTACTCACCGGACAACCGGTACGACTCGCTGTTCATCTCGAACTACGTGGATCTCTACGTTCGCGATGCATTCAAGCGCGTGCCGGGCGTGGGTAACGTCATCATCTTCGGCGAACGTAAGTTCGCGATGCGCCTCTGGCTCGATCCCGGCAAGCTGGCGGGCCGCGGCATCACGGGCGGGGACGTCGTCAACGCGCTGCGCGAGCAGAACGTCCAGGTGGCGGCCGGCAGCGTCGGTGACGCACCGTCGTCGGCGGAGCAGTTGTACCAGCTCAGCGTGCGCGCGGGCGGGCGGCTCAGTCAGCAGTCCCAGTTCGAGGACGTGGTCGTGAAGGCCGGGCTGGACGGCGGGCTGGTGCGCTTGCGTGACGTCGGCCGCGTTGAGCTCGGCGCCGAGAACTACAACTCGAATCTGCGGTTTGCAGGCGTCGAGGCCTCGGGCGTCGGTGTTCAGCTGCTGCCGACCGCGAACGCCATTCAGGTCTTCAGCGGCATTCAGGCGGAGCTCGAGCGTCTCAAGAAATCGTTCCCGCCCGGGCTCGACGCGCAGATCGCGTTCGACAACGTCGGCGTGGTTCGCGAATCCATCATCGAGGTGTTGAAGACGTTGGCCGAGGCCATCGGCCTCGTCGTCCCCGTGATGTTCATCTTCCTGCAGAACTGGCGGAGCACACTCATTCCCGCCATCACGATTCCCGTCTCGCTCGTCGGCACGTTCGCGTTCGTGAAGCTCTTCGGCTTCTCGATCAACACGCTGACGCTGTTCGGCATCGTGCTCGCCACCGGCATCGTCGTCGACGACGCGATCGTCGTCATCGAGAATGTCGAGCGCCATATGCGCGAGTACGGGAAGAGTGCGCACCAGGCCGCGGTCGACGCGATGCGGGAGGTGTTCTCGGCCGTCATCGTCATCGGCATCGTGCTGGTCGCGGTGTTCGTGCCCGTCGCGTTCTTCCCCGGCACCACGGGCCGCATGTATCAGCAGTTCTCGCTGACGATCGCGTTTTCCGTCGTGTTGTCGGTGTTCAATGCCCTGACGTTCACGCCGGCCCTGTCCGCGCTGCTGCTCGACAAACAGGTGCATCGCGATCGAGGGTTCTTCAAGATCGTCAATCGGATCATCGAAGGCGGCACGAATCTCTACGTCCGGATCGTCCGGCGGGCGCTGCGGTGGGAACTGGTGATGCTCTTGATCTTCGCCGGCGGTCTCTGGGCCACATGGTCCGTCTACAAAGCCGTGCCGTCGTCGTTCGTGCCCGAGGAGGATGAGGGCTACTTCATCGCCATCATCCAGGCGCCGTCTGGCTCATCACTCGAGTACACGACGAACATCGCGAAGCAGGCCGAGCAGATCATCATGGCGCAGCCGGAAGTGCTCGCGGTGTTCTCGGTTGCCGGCTTCAGCTTCAGCGGATCGGCACCGAATCAGGGCCTGATCTTTGCCAGGCTGCAGCCGTTCGAGAAACGCCAGAAGAAAGAGGAATCGCTGTCGGCGCTGCTGAACCGGATTCGCGGCCCCGTGATGTTCGGCATCAAGGGCGCCCTGGTCATTCCGGTCGCGCCGCCGCCGATCCAGGGCCTCCAGGTCTTCGGCGGGTTCTCGTTCGAAGTGCTGGACCAGTCGGGCGGGGACATCAGCAACCTCGCGAACGTGACCTTCCAGATGATGGGGCGCGGCAACACGCCGGACAGCCCCGTCGCCGGGCTGTTCAGCAGCTTCACCGCGAACGATCCGCAGCTCGTCGTGCAGATCGACCGCGATCGGGCGCGCAGCCTCGGCCTGCCGATGCGTGAAATCACGGACGCGTTGTCGGTGTTCCTCGGATCGCAGTATGTCAACGATTTCGACATGAACAATCGCGCGTATCGTGTCTACGTCCAGGCCGACCAGCGCTTCCGCGGCGAACCCTCGGACCTGAAGCAGTACTACGCGCGGTCGCAGAGCGGCCGCATGGTGCCCCTCGACTCCGTCGTCAAAATGAGCGAAACAACGGCGCCGGCCGTCATCAGCCACTTCAATATGGCGCGGGCGACGGAAATCACCGGATCGCCCAAACCAGGGGTGAGTTCGGGCCAGGCCATTGCCCACATGGAGAAGCTCGCCGCCGAAGTCCTGCCGGCCGGCTTCGACTATGCCTGGGCAGGACAGTCACTCGAAGAGATTCGCGCGGGATCGACGGCGGTGTACCTGTTCGCCCTCGCGATCATCATCGTGTATCTCATTCTTGCGGCGCAGTATGAGAGCTGGGTCCTGCCGCTCATCATCCTGCTCGGCGTCCCGCTCGCGGTGTTCGGTGCGCTCAGCGCGCAGCTGTTCCGCGGCTTCACGAACGATGTGTTCTGCCAGGTCGGCCTCGTGATGCTCATCGGGCTTGCCGCGAAGAACTCGATCCTGATCGTCGAGTTCGCCGAGCATCTGCGTCGCGAGGGCCGGTCCATCGTCGATGCGGCCGTCGAAGCCGCGCGCATCCGTCTCCGGCCGATTCTGATGACGTCGTTCGCGTTCATCCTCGGCGTGCTGCCGCTGGCGTACGCGACCGGCGCCGGGTCGGCCGCAAGAAACTCCGTCGGCACGGCGGTCGCCGGAGGCATGCTGGCATCGACGTTCCTGTCCATCATCTTCATTCCGGTTCTTTATGTGGCGATTCGAACAATCGCGCCAGGACGGCGCAGGGGCACCGACCAACCCGCAGTGGAGGTGGCCCATGTCTAGTCGTCTGCCGGGTCCTCTCGATCCCCGTAGGCGGCGGGCTTTAGCCCGCCGCGCGTCCGGCGGCCTAAGGGCCGCCGGCTACGTGTTCCTCGCGCTGCTGCCGACGCTCGCGCACGCGCAGACCCTTCAGCGGTCCGCGCCCGTGAAGATGGAGTTCGATGCTGTCATCAAGCAGGCAGTGGACAAGAACCCGACGGTCGCGCGCGCGGCGACGAACATCAGCCGCGCCGAGGCGCTGCTGCAGCAGGCGAGGGCAGTGACGATGCCGCTGGTCACGGCGAGTGTGACCAACGCGACGCTGGACTCCGCCCGCGCGTTCGCGAGCGGCACGATTCAGCCGCAGAACCAGACGACGATCAGCGGCAGCGCAAGTTTTCCAGTGCTGGCCGCGTCGCGATGGGCGGCCGTTCAACAGGCGCGGGATCAGGTGGACGTGGCCCAGGCCGGCGTGGCCGAGGTGCGCCAGCAGGTCGTCGTCGCGGCCGCACAGGCCTATCTGTCGGTGATCGGCGCGCGACGGCAGGTGGAGGTCACCGAGCGCTCGCTCGAATCCGCACGCTCACATCTGGACTACGCCCAGAAGCGGTTCGAAGGCGGCGCAGGGAGCCGGCTCAACCAACTGCGCGCGTCCCAGATCGTCTCCACCGAGGAGGCACGTCTCGAGGCCGCGAGGCTCGGGCTGCGGACGGCCCAGGAAGCACTCGGCGTCATTGTCGCCAGCGACGGTCCCGTCGATGCCGGCGCCGAACCGGTGTTCGATCAGCCCGGCACGATGGACGACGATGCCTGGCGGAAGGCCCGTCCGGATCTGGCGACGCAAGCCGCCATTGAGCGATCCGCCGAGCGCGTGCTGCTGGATACGTGGAAGGACCTCGTACCAAACGTGAACGCGTCGTTCGATCCGGCGTTCGTGACGCCTGCCGGCATCTTCCAGCCGTCGCGCACGTGGCGGTTTTCGGTGTCGACGACCTATGCGTTGTTCGAAGGGGGACAGCGCAAGATCCTCAAGCGCAACCGCGAAATCACGCTCGACCAGGCGAAGATCACGCTTTCCAGCCTCGAGATTCGAGCGCGATCGGAAGTCCGGCTTGCGCAGGAATCCGTGCAATCACGCGAACGCACTCTTGCCACCGCGCGTCAAGCGGCGGAGCAAGCGGCGGAAGTGGTGACGATCACGACCTCCGCGTTCCAGGTCGGTGCGACTACGAACCTCGAAGTGATCGACGCACAACGCGCGGCGCGCGATGCGGACACGACGGTGGCGATGTCCGAGGATGCGCTTCGGAGGGCCAAACTGGACCTCCTGGTGGCTCTGGGACGATTCAAATGAGCCGGCTCTGAAGGGCCGGCCTACGTAGGCCGGGGCTTCAGCCCCGGCTCAAATCTGCAATCCGGGCTTTCAGAACCGGTCATTTCCGTGAGGAAATGGCCGGTTTTTGTTAGGAATCCGGGCGGCACGGCTTTCGCTCCGCTTCCGGGGAATGGACGCCGTGAAGAAGTTCGCCGTGGATGGGGTGATGGGGGTCATCGGCCACCCGTTCGTGCCCTACATCCTCGTGCTGATGCTCCTCCTTCGGAGTCTCTAGAAGGTCCAAGGGTCCAAGGGTCCAAGGGTCCAAAGGTCCGGAGGGTCCTGTTCGGCTGGTCCGCGCTACAGATGTGAGCGCGCGCCGGCGGTGACAGGACCTTAAGGACCCTTGGACCTTTGGACCCTTGGACCTTTGGACCTTTGGACCCTTGGATCTTTGGACCCTTGGATCTTTGGACTTTTTGGTAGCATCGTCCCGCCAACCTGCCCGGAACGACCTTGATGAAGCGTTTGATAGCCACGTGCGTGGCGGCCGGAGTGGGTGTGACTGTTCTCGCCCAGGAAGTCCGCGTTCCCCCGTACGGACGGCCGCCTGACGCCGCGCCGATCCAGAAGCCTGTCTTCAAGTCGTCCGTCGATCTCGTCACGCTCGACGTGACGGTACTCGACGGCAACCGGCGTCCTATTCGCGGCCTCACACCCTCTGATTTCACCGTTCTCGAAGACGGAAGCCGTCAGCAGATTGCTGTCTTCAACGCTGTCGAGATCCCGGACGTCGAGCCTCCGAAGACGGCGTGGCTGCGGGATGTCGCGCCGGACGTTCGGACGAACGACGACAGCAAGGAACGACGGCTGTTTCTCATCATCGTGGACGACGCGACGATCGAGGGCGACGTGTACGCGATGAAGCAGCTGCGCGACCAGACGAAGAACATCATCAACCGCCTGAACCCGTCGGATCTCGCGTCGATCATTTTCACGATGGACAACCGGAAGTCGCTGGACTTCACCTCCGATCGCGCACGGCTGCTCAAGGCTGTTGAATCACAGCCCATGGGTTTCTACGGCATGGAGGGGTCGCCGGAGCTCAAGTTCACGAACGCCTGGTTCGAGCAGGCATCGGTGGACACGCTGCGGCGCGCTGTTGAGACCCTCGCGACACTCACAGATCGGCGAAGGGCCATCGTCTATGTCGGTGCCGGTGTTCCGGTGGACCTTGGCCTCGGCGCGGAACCGGCGAGCCTGGGGCTGGGAGGGGGCGCGAGCGTCGCTTCCCAGTCCGGCGCGATGGGCGATCTCGCGCACCGGATGGGCAGCATGTTCCAGGCGGCTTCGCGCGGCAATATTTCCGTCAACACGATCGACGTGTGCGGTCTCCGCCTGCCGCCGGGAGGCGTGGGGTCCAAGTCGACGTGCGTGGACGGCCTGCAGAGCCAGTACCTCAGAAACGTCGCGGTCGCTACCGGCGGCCGCGCCGTGGTCAACACGAACGATTTCGATCCCGGCGTCAGCGCGATCTTCGTGGAAAACTCGTCGTACTACCTCCTCGGCTACCAGTCGAGCAATCCGAGTCTGGACGGGAAGTTCCGGCGGATCGAAGTACGCGTGAACAAACCCGGCCTGACGATCCTCACGCGGAGCGGCTACGTGCCCGAGAAGCCCGATGACGCGGCACGCCGCAAGCTGCAGCTGGCGTCTCAGCCGCTGGGCGCGGCGATGTCGGGCATTCTGCCGAAGGGCGACCTGCCGATGCGGCTCACAGCCGTTCCGTTCGCGATTCCAGGCAAGAAGGAATCGTCCGTGTTTGTGATGCTTGGCGTGACCCAGCCAATCCGCGATACCGGCGCGCGCACCGTGGAGCACGTCGACCTGCAGGTCCGTGCCTACACCACCGACGGTAAGTCCGTAGGCGCGGCGAACCTGCGCGCAGACGTTACAGTGCGGCCGGGCGCCACGGGGCTTGCCGAATACGAAGTGCTGGCCGAGCTGCCGCTGAAGCCTGGACGCTACCAGCTCAGGACCGCTGCGAATGTGGGCGCGCTCGCGACAAGCGGCAGTCTTTACTACGACATCGACGTGCCGAGTTTTGCGGACGCGGGTGTGTCGCTGTCGGGTCTCGTCCTGACCGCTTCGCCTGCGCTCCCGAGCGGCGGTCTCAAGCCCGTGTTGCCGGTGAAACCCACGACCCAGCGCCGCTTCGACCCGACAGTGCAGGCGTCGGCGTTCTTTCGCGTGTACACCGGCGGGCGCCGGCCGCCCGTCGAAGTACCGCTGCGGATCCGCGTGCGCAATGCCGACGACCTGACCGTGCTCGATCGCCGCGAAACTATCGGGGGGCCGACGCTCGCCGCGCAGCGTTTCGCAAACGTCAACATCTCACTGCCCATCGGACGGCTACCGAAGGGCGAGTATCTGCTGACGGTCGAGACGACAACGGGTAAAGATGATGTGACGAGGACACTCCGTTTTGAAGTGGATCGCTAGCATCGTCGTTGGTCTTTCAGTGGCCGTGTCGGCGCAACAGGCGCCGACGTTCCGGTCGCGGGTCGATCTGGTCCATCTCGATGTGTCCGTGCTCGACGGGAGTCGCCGGCCGGTCAAAGGGCTCGGCCCCAGCGACTTCATGCTGCTCGAGGACGACAAGCCGCAGCAGATCGCCGTGTTCAGTGCGGTCGACGTGCCGCCAACGGCGCCGCCGCAGACCGGGTGGATGCGCGACGTGGCGCGCGACGTGCGAACGAATCAGGACGTCGCCGATCGCCGTTTGTTCACCATCATCATCGACGACGCGCGAATGTCGTCCGATCTCCCGGCCCGAAAAAGGATGGGCGAGACCGCGCGGAAGCTGATCGACGGTTTCGGGCCTTCCGACCTGGTGTCCGTGATCTTCACGATGGACAACCGGAACTCCCAGGACTTCACGTCCGACCGGGCGCGGCTCCTGGCGGCCGTCGATCGGGCTACGATGGGCATGAGCGACGCGGGCGGCATGAGCCAGATGTTTTCCCGCATGTCGGTCGGCGTGATCGAGCAATCGGTCGCATCCCTGTCGGAGCTCCCTGACAGGCGCAAGGTCATCATCTACATCGGCGAGGGCGTGCCCGTCGACCTCGAGACCGTGGCGGCTCCGATCGCCATGGGTTTCGGCACGGAAGCCGGCGTTCTGGATGCCGCGAGTGCGATGCGCCGCAACATGGACATGATGTCCGAGGCGTTCCGGAACGCGGCGCGCGCCAATATCAATATCTACACGCTCGACATCTGCGGGCTGCGGGTCCCTCCCGTTTCACTGGCGCGTACGTGCGTGCAGGGTCGCGAGGTCGACTACATGCAAAATCTCGCATCGTCGACAGGCGGCCGCGCCGCGGTGAACACGAACGATCTCGGCCCGGCGGTGGAAAAGATCTTCGAGGAGAACGCGTCGTACTACCTGCTCGGATACCAGCCGTCGGATCCGGCCACAGACGGCAAGTACCGGCGACTCGAGGTACGGGTAAATCGGCCGGGCCTGCTGATCAGGACGCGCAGCGGCTACAACCCGGAGAAACCGAAGGACGCCGAGAAGCGCAGAGCGGCGATGGAGAAGAAGCCCCTCGGGGCGGCGCTCTCGGGCCTGCTGCCGAAGGGAGATCTGCCGCTCGATCTCACCGCCGCGGCCTTCGCGATTCCCGGCAAGAGCGAAGCGGCCGTCGCCGTCACGCTCGGCGTCCACCAGCCGATCCGCGAATCCAGTGTCCGGAAAGTCGAGCGCGTCGATTTCCTCGTGAGTGCGTTCAATACCGACGGGAAGTTCTTCGGCGCGAAGCGGCTGAACGCGGACGTGACCATACGTGCCGACGCACAGGGGCTCGCGTTCTATGAGGCGCAGGCGCGTCTGGACCTCAAGCCGGGACGGTATCAGTTGCGCGTGGCGGGCAACATCGGATCGATCACCACATCGGGCAGTCTTTACTACGACGTCGATGTCCCCAACTTCGAAAAGGCGCCGGTGTCGCTCTCCGGCCTGGCACTCGTGGCCAATCCACCGGCGATGACCGCGCCGCGGGACGCATTTAAGGCGCTCCTGCCCGTGATGCCGACGACAAAGCGCGCGTTCGACGCCGGGGGACAGGCCGTGGCGTTCATTCGTGTCTATCAGGGCGGCAACAAGCCCATGATTCAAGTGCCGTTGACGGTGCGCATCAGGAACGAGCGCGATGAGCTCGTGATGGATCGCCTGGAACAGCTGCCCGTGACACTCTTCACCGCCGAGCGTTCGGCCGACGTCAACATCGGCCTGCCGCTCGGACGGCTCACGCCTGGCGAATATCTCCTGACTATTGAGACGGGTCTTGGCACCGCGGTCGCGCGCCGCACCAGCAGATTCAGTGTGCGTTGAAACTGCGGGAACGACGGGAACGACGCCAACGGGAGGGCAAGGAGGCGTGAGGGGGCTTGTTGTTGCGACGACGGTTGCCGCAGCCGTCGCGTTCTCTCCTCAGAATCAACAGGCGCCGACGTTCAGGTCTGGCGTCGACCTCGTTCATCTGGACGTATCGGTGCTGGATCGGGATCGCCGGCCGGTCAAGGGACTGACGGCAGCGGACTTCACGGTCTTCGAGGACGGCAAGCCGCAGACGGTGACGGCGTTCTCGGCGATTGACCTGCCCGACCCGCCGCCGGCATCCGTGGCGTGGGTGCGCGATGTTGCACCCGATGTTCGGCGCAATACCGAAGCGGCGGATCGGCGGCTCGTCGTGATTGTGATGGATGACGCGACGATTCCGTTCGATCAGCCCATGATCAAGAGCGCGCGCGAGATCGGACGGCTCGCGATCGATCGCCTCGGCCCCAACGATCTGGCTTGCGTGGTGTTCACGCGCGACAACCGGAACGCACAGGAGTTCACCAGCGACCGGGCACGGTTGATCAAGGCCGTCGAGGCGTTTGAATACGGTGGACGACACATCGCGGTGCCCGCGGATTCGCCGGGATTTCAGCTCGCCGAGTCGAACGCCTTCTACCAGTCGATCGGCACGCTCGCTCGCGTCGCTGAGTCGCTGGCGGACGTTCCCCAGCGGCGCAAAGCCGTGATCTATGTGAGCGTCGGCGTCCCCGCGGACATCGAAACGGCAGCCGCCCCAGTGCTCGCCGGCGGCACAGGCGACGAGCCGCTCGGCAGGGGCGAGATCGGGCCGATGCTGCGGCGCATCTTTGACTACCAGCGCGACACCTATCGGAAGGCGCAGCTCGCCAACGTCAACATCTATGCGGTGAGTCCCGCCGGCGTGGGCGGCATGGACCAGTACATCCAGTCCCAGCGGTGGCAGGGCCGGTTCGTCCCGCCGTACGAGACCGCCAACAACTACGCGGACTTCCTGACGGGCATTGCCGCCAACACCGGCGGCCGCGCGTTCACCGATCGCAACGAATTCGGCACGGCGCTGACATCGATCTTCCAGGAGAACGGCTCGTACTACCTCCTCGGGTATCCCGCGCCGAATCCAGCGATCGACGGAAAACATCGCCGCGTCGAGGTCAAGGTCAACCGCCCGGACGTGACCGTGCGCACTCGCAGCGGGTATTACAACGCGAAGCCACGCGAGGACGAGGCCAGGGCCGCCGCACCTCTCACAGCAGCTCTTTCCGGTCTTCTGCCGAAAGCCGACGTGCCCCTCGACGTGATGGCGGCCCCCTTCGCGATTCCGAACAAGGTCGAAGCCGGAGTCGCCGTTGTGCTCACCGTCCACGAGGATCTGCCAGCACGGCCGTCGCGAATCATCGAGGACGTGGACCTCCAAATCTCCGCGTTCACGCAGGAAGGCGTCCAGCGCGGCTCGCAGGGCCTCAAGACGAAGGTGACGCTGCGGCCGGGGCCCGCCGGAACCGCGGAGTACGAAGTGCTGTCGCACATCGCGCTCCGGCCCGGGCGCTATCAGCTCCGGCTTTCGGCAAAGACCGGCGGACAGACCGGCAGCGTGTACTACGACATCGACATTCCGGACTTCGGCCGGCTGCCGTTGTCCGTGTCCGGCCTCGTGCTCTCCTCCGAGCCGCGTCCGGTGTCGTCGCCGATCGATCCGATTCGTGCGTTCGTTCCGATTCCACCGACGGCGCGCCGTGACTTTGCCTCAACCGACCGGGTGACGGCGTTTGCCCGGATCTATCAGGGCGGCCGCGATCCCGTGGCGGCCACGACGATCACGGCGAGCATCATCGATTCCAACGGCGCGGCCCGTTTCAATCGCAATCAGCTCATGACCGTGTCCGACATCACGGGATCGCCGGCCGAACGCCAACTCCGTCAGACGCCTCAGCAGGACATGGCGTCAGTCGATCGCACGGTTGACTTCCGCTTCGACCTGCCACTCAGCACGTTGCCGTCCGGCGAGTATTTGTTCAGGCTCCAGGCATCCACTGCACGTGGATCCGTGATGCGGGAGGTAAGATTCAGGGTGAGATGAGCAACGACGGGAACGACGGGAACGTACGGGAACGAACGCGAACTTTCCGGACGGGTCCTCTGGCGCTCTCCGCGTTCATTGCGGTCCTGGTTGTCGCATCGCTGCTCGCCGGCGTCGAAGGGCAGTCGCAGGGCGCGCGCTGGTACAAGGGCAACACGCACACGCATACGCTCAACAGCGACGGCGACAGCACTCCGGACGACGTCGTGAAGTGGTACCGCGAGCATGGGTACCAGTTCCTGGTGTTGACGGACCACAACTTCCTGACGAGTGTCGATGGCCTCAATGCGCTGCATGGCGCCAACGAGAAGTTTCTCGTCGTCAAAGGCGAGGAGGTCACCGAGACTCTCGGCGACTTCAGCCTCCACATCAACGGTCTCGACGTCGGCCGGCAGGTCGAGCCGCAGCACGGCACCACCGTCGTCGATGTGCTGCAGCGGAACGTGAACGCCATCCGCAAGGAAGGCGGCATCCCGCACATCAATCATCCAAACTACCGCTGGTCGATCACCGCGGACGAGCTCCGCCAAATCCAGAACAACCAGCTGTTCGAGATCTACAACGGCCACCCTGAAGTGAATGTTGCCGGCGGCGGCGGGGTGCCGGGCCTCGAGGAAGTCTGGGATTCGATTCTGACGAAGGGCGTGTTGCTCTACGGCATCGCCGTGGACGATGCGCACACATTCAAGCAGCCGGGAAATCCGGCCGTCGCAGGGCCCGGCCGGGGCTGGGTGATGGTGCGCGCTGCGAGGCTCGAAGCGCGCGCGCTCCTCGACGCGATGGAGCGCGGTGACTTCTACGCCTCCACCGGCGTGACGCTCCGCGACTATGTGGCGACACCGCAGCGGATTACCGTCGATGTGCAGGTAACAGGCACATCGAAGTATCGAATCCAGTTCATCGGCTCGGGCGGCCGCGTGCTCTCGGAAGTGGCGGCGCCACAGGCGACATACGACATCAAAGGCAGCGAGGGTTACGTGCGCGCCCGCGTTCTCGAGAGCAATGGCAAGACCGCTTGGCTCCAACCGATGAGAGTTCAGTAACGACGGGAACAAATGGGAAGACAGGAGACGGAGGATTCATGAGCGTTGATCCCCTGACGGCACCAGTCCCCGGCGCCGACAGGCGCGAAGTGGGCGGCGTGACGATGGACATCGTGAAGGCCGGCAACGGACGCGTGAAGCGCGTGATCTATCCCGCGGGCTTCCGCTGGTCGACCCACATGAAGCCAATCACGGGCACTGACTGGTGCGGTCACGCGCACGTCGGGTTTCTCGTGCGCGGACGGATCCACATGCAGTTTCCCGACGGATGCGTGCAGGAGTTCGTCGCGCCCGCGGCGGTTGTAATCGATCCTGGCCACGACGGCTGGGTGGAGGGAAGCGAGTCCGCGGTGCTGATTGAATTCGACTTCCTCGGCGACACCGCGAAGCAGTTCGGCCTGCCCGATGCGCACCGGCACTGAGGACGGGAGACTCATGCGTCTCGAACAACTCGGCCTGATCGGCAACTGCCAGTACGCGGCCCTGGTGTCGTCGTTTGGCGAGGTGATGTGGTGTTGTCTTCCGAGATTCGATGCCGAGCCGGTATTCGGATCGCTCCTCGATCCCGCCGGCGGTTCGTTCAAGGTGGGCGCGCCTGACGGCTCCGAGGGGCGGCAACGCTACATCGAGAACACCAACGTCCTCGAGACGCGGTTCACGACCCAGGAAGGAACCTTCCGAGTTCTCGACTTTGCTCCGCGCTTCGAGCAATTCAACCGCATCTATCGCCCGACGATGCTCGTTCGCATCATCGAGCCGCTCTCCGGCGCGCCACAGGTGTCGGTGTCCTGCGAGCCGGTGCTGGGCTGGTCGAAGGCCCGGCCCATGGCGATTACGGGGTCGAATCACGTGCAGTACGAGGGTTTCAAGGCGCCCGTCCGCCTGACCACGGATGTACCGCTCTCGTATCTCGACGGCCGGCCATTCGCGCTGACGGCGCCGCGCCGGATGGTGCTTACGTGGGGCGAAGCGGTGGAGGAGCCCCTCGAGCCGTTCTGCGATCGAGTGCTTGCGGGCACGGCCGGCCATTGGCGCCGATGGGTCAAACACTGCGACATCCCACCGCACTATCAGTCGGATGTGATCAGATCCGCCCTCGCGCTGAAGCTCCACTGCTTCGAGGACACCGGCGCCATCGTCGCCTCCGTGACGACGTCGATTCCTGAGGCGCCCGGCAGCGGACGCACGTGGGACTACCGGTACTGCTGGCTTCGCGACAGCTACTACGTCATCGACGCATTCCGCCTGCTCGGCCAGTTCGACGAGCGCGATGCCTTCATTTCGTTCGTACTGAACATTGCCGGGAGCACGCCGGACCTGGCGCTCGCGCCGCTGTATTCCGTCACGGGCGCGCCGGCAGGCGCGGAGCACACTGAGGCGGCGTGGGCAGGATTCTGTGGTGATGGACCGGTGCGGGTGGGCAACGACGCATCAGGCCACATCCAGCACGACATCTTCGGCGAAGCGGTGCTCACGCTCGCGCCGATCTTTCACGACGATCGCTTCAGCGCGGAACGTACGCCGACGACGCTCGATCTGGTCTGGCGGCTGACCAACCGCGCGATCGCGGTGGCCGGCACGCCGGATCGCGGCATCTGGGAATACCGCCGCCCGCCGGAGCCGCTCACGTTCTCATCGCTCATGTGCTGGGCCGCCGCCGATCGCGCGGCTGCGATTGCCGATCGATTCGCGCCTGCCCGCGCCGCCGATTTCCGCGCCGCCGCTTCCCGCATTCGCGAGTCCATCTCCACGCGCGCGTGGAACGAGGATCGTCAGGCGTACTGCGGGACCTACGGCGGCCGGGATCTCGATGCCGCCCTCCTTCAGATGGCGCCGTTGCGCTTGTATCCTGCCGACGATCCGCGCCTGCAGAGTACGATCGACGCGATCCAGAAAGGCCTGTCGCAGTCCGGCTGGCTGTTGCGCTACCGCGACGACGACGGCCTTGGCGTCACCACGTCGGCATTCGTGCTCTGCACGTTCTGGCTGATCGAAGCACTCGCGATGACGGGGCGGATGGACGATGCACGGCGCCTGATGGACGTCGCGCGGGGCCTCGGCTCCGAGCTCGGTCTCATCGCCGAGGATGTGGAGCCAGACGTTGGCCGTATGTCTGGAAACTTCCCGCAGGCTTACTCGCACGTCGGAGAGATAAGAGCGGCATTCGCCGCATCACCCTCATGGAGGGAAGTGCTCTGATTCAAGCCGCAACCTGCAAGTCACAACCTGCAAGTTAGGAACCTGCATCCCTACTTGCTTCTTGAGTCTTGCAACTTGCGAGTTGTGCGCGTCACAGCCAGTATCCGCTCCAGTAATCTGACGACGTCGTGCGGCGATCGGACGCGGTACCGTGCGGATGTCCGCCGGCGTCCGACGGATACCGGGAGCGTCAGCTTCAGTCCGAACACGGCTTCATCCGTGACATCGTCGCCGACGAATACGACAGGCAACGGGCGGCCGGGATATCGCTGACGCTCGAGGTCGAGAATCACGCGGACGGCCACGGCCTTGTCGACAGGCGTCTGCGGCAGGAGTTCCCACAGGCACTTGCCGGCGAGCAGGCGGAGGTCGCCTTCACGCCGCGCGATGCGGTGCACGAGCCGCGTGACCACGCGGTGGCTTGCTGCCGGAGCGCCGCGGAAATGCACGGCCACGCTGGCGGGCTTGACCTCGAGACGCACGCCGGGTGTCCGGCTGAGGAGGTGCGCGAGGTCGCGCGCGATGCGCATGACCTCGGCGTGTTGATCGGGCCGCACGAGGGAGACGGAAACGCCGCCGGGCGATTGCAGGAAGTATCCGTGATTGCCGGCGTACCACAATTGCGGCAGGCCCACGCGGCGGCGTAGATCGTCGATCCGCCGGCCGCTCACGATACCGACGACGTGTCCGGCCGCGGCAAGACGCGCGAGCGCGCGCCGCACTCTGGGCGCCAGTTGAACCGCATCGGGACGGCGCCGGATCGGAGTGAGCGTACCGTCGAAGTCCGTGAGCACCGCGATGCGATGAGCGTGTGCGAGCTGGCGGGCGAGGGAGGTCCAGTCTGCCGCCAGCCGGCCTGTCATCGTGCGTCGACGAGCGGGCGCGGGCGGCCGGCCTGTGCGTTCGGATCGACGCGGACCGCGGCGAGGTCGCCAATGAGGCGGCCCGCCCATCTGAAAATGTTGTGCTCGAGAACCGTCGCGCGCATCCTGCGCATCCGCGTGCGCGCGTCCTCGTCCGACATCGTCAGCGCCTGGCGCAGGGCGCCGGCGAGCTGTTCGGTGTCGTAGGGATTCACGATGAGCGCGTCCTCGAGCTCGCCGCTCGCGCCCGCGAACTGGCTCAGCACCAGCACGCCGGCGTCATCGTCGCGCGACGCGACGAACTCCTTGGAGACGAGGTTCATGCCGTCATGGAGCGACGTCACCAGGCAGAGTGATGCGGCGCGATAGTACAGCTCGATCTCCTCGTGGCTGTGGTGGCGTGTGAGCAGGACGATCGGCTTCCAGCTCGATGTCTGGAAGCGCCGATTGATGCGGCCGGCCTCTGCGTCCACGGCGGCGGCGAGCTCCTGGTAGCGCTTGAGCTCGCTCCGGCTCGGCGCCGCGATCTGGACGAACGTGAACTGGCCGATGAACTCGGGGAAGCGCTCGAAGAACCGCTCGAGGCCCGCGAATCGCTCGAGCAGGCCCTTTGTGTAGTCGGCGCGATCGACGCCGATACCGAGCATGTGCGCCCGGACGCCGAGCCGCTGAAGCAGGTCGGCCGGCGGGATTCGCGGCTTTTCTTCGCCCGGTTTCGTCTCCTTGACCGCAACGCTGATCGGAAACGGCCGCACAGCGGTGACGTGCCCCTGCCGGCGCACCGTGAACCTCTCCCATTCGATCTGTGCTTCGAGCGCCCGGTCGACCGTGTCGAGGAAGTTGTTGCAATGCGCCTGCGTGTGGAAGCCGAGCAGATCGGCGCCGAGCAGGCCGTCGAGCAATTCGCCCTGCCAGGGGCAGATACCGAACGCCTCCGGGTTGGGCCAGGGAATGTGCCAGAACATCGCCACCTGCGCGTCGGGCCGTGCGGCCTTGATCATTCGCGGCAGCAACGCGAAGTGATAGTCCTGCACGAGCACAATCGGCGCATCGGTGCCGCTCATCTCCTCGATGACGGCTTCGGCGAATCGTTCGTTCACCGTCGCGTAGCTCTTGAAGTCCGACGCGCGGAACACCGGCCGCGTGTGCGCGATGTGGCAGAGCGGCCAGAGGCCCTCGTTCGCGAAACCGTAGTAGTAGCCGCGTTCCTCGTCCGGTGGAATCCACACGCGGCGCAGCGTGTACGCCGGATGGTCCGGCGGCACGCGGATCCGATTGCCGGCGTCCACCGTCAGCCGGTCGGCATCGCCGGATCCATGCGCGACCCATGTACCGTCGCACGCGCGCAGGACGGGTTCGAGCGCGGTCACGAGTCCACTGGCCGGGATCTGGACCTCGATGCCGCTGTTCTTCTTCACGTGGATGTATGGCTCGCGGTTGGAGACGGCAAAGAGCGGCCGATCGCCGAGTTTCGCCCGCACGTAAGCGCGAAGACGTTCGGCGGTCCAGAGCGACTCCGCGGCATCGCGCAGCTTCGCCTCCTTGGCCGCCGCGGCTCGCGCCGTTTCGAGGCTTCGGACGAGGTGGCCGACCTCCGACACCAGGGGTTTGAGCAGACCTCCGGCCGCGGGTAGCGCCGAAGAGGTTTTGCCGAGCCGCAAGTCGCGCAGCCATTCGGCGCTTCGCGCGATGGATCCGGACAACGTCCAGCGCAGGATCAGAAGCGTGAAGCCCACGATGGCCACCACGCGGACAAGTACGCGCACGAGCGCCTGGGTCCAGAGCGTGCTCTGAAGCTCGGCGGTTTTTGCTGCGGCTACGGCGGGTTTGAACTGGGCGGTGAATCCGGCCTCAGCCTCGCGCACCTGTAACTGGATGTCGACCGCGGCCGTCGCCAGAAGGACGAGCGTGACCGCAACGGTCAATGACACCGCGAAACGCGAGGACACCGGCAGCAGCGTGGCCATCGTTCTTTTTCACGGAAATCGGAAGGCGATGGCCAGTATATCCGACGGTGATGACAGGTGACGACGCGAATCATCTGACCGACATCGTGTCGTTCGTTGCCAACTGTTGGTAGCCGGCGCCTACGATCTCGCGGCATGTGTGTGGCGGCCATCTTGCAGCCGCACACAGTATGAAAATCCTTGGCGGAGTGCTCGTCGTCGTTGGCCTGGTGGCGCTCCTGTACGGTGGATTCTCGTGGACGGAGCGCGACAAGGTCGTGGATGTGGGACCGGTGGAGATCACCAAGACGGATCACAAACGTCTGCCGATTCCGCCGATCGCCGGTGCTCTCGTGCTGGTCGCGGGCGTCGTGCTCCTGGTGGTGAAGCGCCGCGCGTAGCCGGTAGAGACCGTCTCCTTCAGTTCCTGCGCTGCGGTTCTGTCGGCGCGGTGACTCGCCAGATGACATTGCCAACGTCGTCGGCGACGAGCAACGCGCCGTGTGAATCGATCGCAACGCCGACCGGCCGGCCGAACGCCTCGCCTTCCTCGGTGACAAATCCCGTCAGCACGTCAATTGGCAGGCCGGATGGCTTCCCGTCCGTGAAGGGCACGAACACGACTCGATAGCCGCTGCGCGGTTTGCGATTCCATGAGCCATGCTGGCCCACGAACATCCCTTGCCGGTAGGGAGGCACGAGCCGAGAGTTTCGTGCGGCGGCCAGGCCAAGAGACGCGGTGTGAGGCCCGAGCGCATAGTCCGGCGCCTTGGCAGACATGACGAGGTCCGGTCGTGGCGGCTTGACGCGTGTATCGACGTGCTGACCCCAATAGCTGTACGGCCACCCGTAGAAGGCGCCATCCTGCACGGACGTCATATAGTCGGGCACGAGATCGCTGCCCAGTTCGTCGCGTTCGTTGACGGCAACCCAGAGCGTCTGTCCCTGCCACGCGAGGCCGACCGGATTTCGGAGGCCCGATGCGAAGATGCGATGCGAACCTGTTGCGGGATCGATTTCCCAGATCGCCGCGCGATCCTTTTCTTCGTCCATGCCGTGTTCCGCGACATTGCTGTTGGAGCCGACTGCTACGTAGAGCCTCGAGCCGTCGGGCGAGGCCACGACGTTCTTGGTCCAGTGGTGATTGCGTTGGCCGGCGGGCAGGTCGACGACCGTCGTGCCCGCCACGGTGATCGACGTGGCGCCGCTCGTATACGGGAAGCGCACCAGCGCATCAGTGTTGGCGACGTACAGGGAATTCCCAACGAGCGCGATGCCGAATGGGGAATTGAGTCCTGTCAGGAATGGCGTGCGCACTTCCGCCACGCCGTCGTTGTCGGCATCGCGAAGCAGCGTGATTCGATTCGCGCTCGGTGTCGCCCCGCCGGCCTTCTTCATGTTCTTGCGAAAAAACCAGCCACGGATTCCCTTGCCCTCGAGCGGCCGGACAGGTGCGTTCGTTTCAGCGACCAGGACATCGCCGTTCGGAAGCCCGTACACCCATCGCGGATGGTCGAGATCGCGTGCGAAGGCATTGACGACGGCGCCATTCGCGGCCGTCGGGTGCGCGTCTGCCGCCCAGCCACGCGCTCGTACGACGTTGATGAGTGGCACCAGTGACTTCTCGGGCCGGGGCAGCGCTGGTGCCGGCCCGCTGCCGTCTCTCACCGTCAGATCGGCGCTGCCGGCACAGCCGGCAACGCACATTGCCAGAAGTACGCACAGACATCGCGATGAGCGGAGCATGAGGAACCCCCTCGATTTCGGTGCAATTCGGACGCCACGAGCGTGAATGGGGAATGCCCGAAAGACCGGAGGGGGAGGGAACGGTGTGTCACAATCGGAGAAGCGGTTCGACCTTGTGGGGGCGATCTGGCTTCGACGGGGGCAAGGGACCGCGGGATGCATGCCGAGCTTGCTCATCTCGCTCGTTAAACCGGTGAGCAAAACAACGTAACTGCGAACACGCAGCTTGCGCTCGCGGCCTAACTAGGTCCGCGACGTTCGTCTCATCCAGCCTGCGGGGTGGGAACGAACGCCATTCAGCAGGATAGCGGCGCCGGACGTCCGGGACGGTGGCGCGAAACTCAACCGGTCTAGCGCGGGGCGCATTCGCCGTTCTTTGTTGCCCCGCGTGAAATATCAAGGACGGCTATGCATGTAGAGTTCTGCGGCGACAGGCCTTTCGGACGCGGGTTCGACTCCCGCCGCCTCCATTACTTAGTCCGGGGACTTTGTCCCCGGACCCCTTACTCGCTCTCTCGTTCGCCTCGCCTCCTCTGAAAAGCACTTAGGCGAGGCTCGCGCGCTGACCGCGCGCTCGCTCCGTCGGGGACGCGGCTTCACTTCGCTCACCGCGACTACAGATTTCGCACGTTTACCTGGGCCGAAAGGCCTACTACACTGGCTAAGAAACCCTGGCTGTCCGCTTCCCTGGAGCATGGCTATGAATAAATCACTTTCGGTGTTTGCTTTGGCGCTCGGCGTCGGCATCTTCGCGACTCCAACCGGGCACACGATCGCGGTCTTGGCCCAGGGCCAGGGTGGGGGACCCCCTGAGTGGGTGCCCGCTGTCAGGCATGACACGTCGAGACCGCTCCGCGAAATGCCCGCGCTGCCGGCGGTGAACACACGTCAGGACTTCGAGGTCAAGAAGCCTTTGCCGGGGCCCCCGACGCCGCAGCAAGATGCGGCACTCCAGTCGTTTGCCGTCTCAGCTATCGCGGCGGCGTCCGGCACCGGCTTCGACGGCATCGGCGAAGGCAACCCCAACTTCCCCTACAGCGTGAACGTTGCACCGCCAGACACCGTCGGAGAGCCGGGCCTGACCCAGTACGTGCAATGGGTCAATTTGGCCTTTGCCGTGTTCGACAAGGCGACCGGCACGAAGCTCTACGGGCCGGCGGGCGGCAACACGCTCTTTACAGGATTCGGCGGCCCCTGTGAGTCGCGTAACGACGGCGATCCGATCGTGCAATACGACCAGCTGGCCGATCGCTGGGTGATGACGCAATTCGCGCTGGTGTCCGGCAACTACATGCAGTGCGTGGCGGTCTCGACGACGAGCGACGCGCTCGGCTCGTGGCACCGCTATGCGTTTGCCTATTCCCAGTTTCCTGACTATCCCAAACTCTCTGTCTGGCCCGATGCGTACTACATCACGTTCAACATGTTTGGCGCGACGGGTGGGTCGTTCACGGGTGGCAGGATATGCGGGTACGACCGCGCGCAGATGTTGTCGGGCCTGCCGGCGACGCAGGTGTGCGTTCAGAACAACGCGTACGCTTCGTCCCTGGCGGCCGATCTCGAGGGCAAGGCGCTGCCGCCGAGCGGAACGGCCGCCTACGTCCTGAATCGAACCACGAGCGGCGTGAACCTGTGGCGATTTACACCCAACTTCACGAATGGAACGGCCTCGATCACGGGTCCCGTGGCGCTGCCAGTCGCCGCCTACACCTCGGCGAGCGGCACTTCGGTGCCGCAGCCGTCGACCACCCAGAGACTCGATTCACTCGGCGATCGCCTCATGTACCGCGCGAGCTACCGCAATCTGGGAAGCCGCGCATCGCTGGTGGTCAATCATTCGGTCGTGTCGGGCGGCGTGGTCAACATCCGGTGGTACGAGTTCGACGTGACCAGCCCCACGGCCACCGTGCGGCAGCAGTCCACTTATGCTCCCGGGGATGGAAGCTATCGATGGATGGGCAGCATCGCGATGGACAAGATCGGCAACATCGGCGTCGGGTACTCCGTCAGCAGCGATACGGTCAGGCCGTCGATTCGTTTCGCCGGACGGGAGGTGAACGATCCTCTGAACACCCTCAGCACCGAGGACTCGATGCAGACCGGCACCGGATCGCAGCTGACGAACCTGGCGCGATGGGGTGACTACAGCACGATGGCCATCGATCCCTCGGACGATTGCACGTTCTGGTACACCACCGAGTTCCTGAAGACCAGCGGCACGTTCAACTGGAGCACGCGGATCTCCTCGTTCAAGTTCGTGACGTGCGGATCGCCGGGCGGGGAACCTGGATTCTCGCTGGGGGTCACCCCATCGAGCCGGACGGTGACGCAAGGCCAGTCCACGACCTTCGATGCGACCGTAACCAGTCAGAACGGCTACGCCGGCAATGGCTCGTTCTCGGTCACCGGCCTGCCGGCGAACACGACGGCGTCGTGGTCGCCGGCCGGTTACACGGGCGGTTCGGGCGCCGGAACGCTGACGGTGGATACGACTGCCACTACACCCACGGGCAGCTATCCACTGACCATCACCGCCACGGACAGCAGCAGCACGCCGACACAGTCGACGATCGTGACGCTCACTGTGAACGCCGCGCAGGCTGCCGACTTCACCATACAGGCATCTCCGGGGAACCGCGTGATCAAACGCGGAAATTCCGGGACCTACAATGTGACCGTCACCGGCTCGGGAGGATTCGCCGGCGACGTCGCCTTCACCGTGAGCGGTCTGCCCGCGGGCACGACTGGATCGTTCAGCCCATCGTCCGTCACTGGCAGCGGTTCATCGACGCTGACGATTGACACGACGAATCCGTCGACGCCGAAGGGTACCTACACGCTGACGATTACGGGCACGAGCACGTCGTTGACGAGAAGTACCACTGTAACTCTCAAAGTGAACTAAGACGTGGTTCATCCGGGGACCCGCGCGCCCGCAGCGCGCGCGGGTCCTTCACTGCTTCACGGGTTTCCAGCTATCTCGACCGGCCGGGAGGAAGAGGTTTCTCCAGCGTTCGCGTCGTGCCCCTAAACGGAGCGGTGATCCTCCCGCCGGTTGAAGTCGGATCGCGGCCGGCAGAAATCCGGCTGGAGGCGCAGAGTATTTGGCCCGTCGCCTCGCTCACTCGCGCGACTCGTCTCTCCTCAAGTGCGCTTAGACAAGTCGCGCTACGTTCGCCATTCATCCATCCGTAGTGCACCGGCACGCCGCATATGGCATCAACTAGACGGACGAGTGTCTGCGCACGCTTGACACCGAAGCTCGCGACGAGAACAATAGCCACTGTACCCACTGTCCCGGCGGCCTGCGGAAAGCGGGCTGGACGAAACGAGCTGCCGGGATTGAGCGGCTCAACGCTGTGCCGTCGGCTTGGGCGGCAGCACGTGAACCCGCGCCGCCACCTTCTATCCCTTCCGTCCGTCAGATCGTTACCAGTGTTCCTAGCTAGAAATAGTCTCGTCTAGCGACTGACTAGACAATGGCACCAGCAGCATGAGTGGCCTGATCCTCGGATATGCCGCGCTCAACCACGACCCATCGGTCGCCCTGGTCGACGACGGCAGGGTGCTTTCCGCGGTTGAAAGCGAAAAGGTCACGCGCCACAAGCACGAAGTCAGCGTGTTTCCGGAACGGGCCATACAGTTCGTGCTCGCGGCCGCGGGGCGAGAGTGGGGCGAAATAGATGCCATCGCCACCAACTACGATGCGGGACCGCGTTCGAACGCGTGGTATCTGCCGGCGTTGTGGCGTCTCGTGCGAGCGCGAAGCTACGATCCGGCGGGGATCCTGAATTGCGTAATGCTTCACCTAAGCCATCATCGCAGCGTGTTCTGCCGCCTGCCGGATGACCATCTGCCGCCGATTATCCCGGTCTCTCACCACCGGGCTCACATGGCGAGCGCATTTCTCTTCTCACCGTTTGAATCCGCCGCGGTGGTCGTGATCGACGCTTACGGCGAGAACGAATGTACGTCCGTCTTTCACTGCGACGGTCGCTCCGCACGACGGCTGTACTCCATGGACCTGCCCGCCGACTCTCTCGGGTTGGTCTACATGATGGCCACGCGCCACCTCGGTTATTCGATGTTGGGCGATGAGTACAAGGTCATGGGATTGGCCCCCTATGGATCGCCCAATCAGCGCTTCCGCGCCTTTTTCACCGATCTCATCCGGCTGCTGCCTGACGGACGCTATCGGGTGCGCCCGCAACTCGCGGGCCGGCTCTTCGCAAACGGTTGGAAGTTTCCGGCGACACTTGCGACGCTGATTGGTCCTCGCCGACGTTCAGATGAGGAACTCACCGACGTACACAGAGACTTCGCTTTTGAACTTCAGCGACGAATCGAAGAGGCGATTCTTCATGTCATTCGCCACGTCCGGCGGGCGGTTCCCGCGCGCCGTCTGTGTCTCGCTGGCGGGGTTGCCCTGAACAGCGTCGCGAACGGGCGCGTGCTCGCCGAGGGACTTTATGACGACGTCTACATCCCACCCGCTCCACACGACGCCGGAACGTCGCTCGGCGCGGCCGCATACCATCATTTCTACACGCGCGGAGGGCGGCGTCCAGGGCCGCTAAGGGATGCGTACCTCGGATGCGCCTACGACGATGCTGCCATCGAGAGCGAGTTGCGTCGCTGCGGGCTGGCGTTCGACCGGACGGCCGATTCAGCCCGCTCGGCCGCAGAACTCCTGGTCGCGGGCCAGGTCATCGGATGGTTTCAGGGAGCGACTGAATTCGGTCCACGCGCGCTTGGCAACCGTAGCATCCTGGCCGATCCCCGCTCTGTCGACGTCCGTGAGCGCCTCAACCGCAAGGTGAAGGAGCGGGAGGCCTACCGCCCGTTCGCGCCGTCGATCCTCGCGACGCATTGTGCCGACTATTTCGAGCATGTCCGTGACTCGCCGTTCATGGCATTTGTCGACCGCGTCAAGGCCGGCCAGCGCGGCCGGCTCGGTGCTGTCGTGCATGTTGACGGGACGGCGCGGCCACAGACAGTAATCCGCGAGACGAATCCACTCTTCTATGACTTGATCGCCCACTTCCACGCGCTGACGGGTGTTCCGGCCGTGCTTAACACCTCGTTCAATGTCGCGGGCGAGCCAATCGTCAACACGCCAAGCGATGCGATCCGCTGCTTTTTCGCTTCGGGGCTGGACGCGCTCGTCATTGGGGGATTCGTACTGCACAAGAGCGCGCTCCGAGACTCGCAAGCGGATGCGCGATTGGCGCTGCCCGATGCTCAGGGATGTTCAGTGACGGCGGTCACGCCCGCGCGGCCCGTCGCTCGTACCAGGCCAGGTCGAAGATCAACACCAGAGCCGCCGCCGTCAGTGCCATATCCGCAACATTGAACACTCCCGTGCGAACAGGTCCACAACCCACGAAAAGGAAATCGGTAACCTCGCCACCGCGCGTGAGCCGGTCGATCAGGTTCCCAATTGCACCGGCAGCGACCAGCGAGAAACACACCCGCTGTAACGGCCGGCTCGGCCCGCTCGAGAAGATGTACCGCAGAGCCACGATGCTCACCACAGCGGGAACGACAGCAACCAGTACGACGCGGGCCCATGGGCCAAGCGCCGATCCCATGCTGAGGAACGCACCGCTGTTCCGGTACAACGAGATCGACGCCTCGCAGCCGAGCAGATTGAGACTCCACGGTAGCCGCGCGGTGGACGATTCGACGAGGTATTTCGTCAGCTGATCCGCGGCAATCACGAACACGATCAGGCCGAACGCGACCAAGCGCTCGCGCAGGAGTCGGTCACGCGAGTCGGCCTGATCCAGCCAAGTCATCAGCCCTCAAGCATATATGCAGGTAACCGCAGCAACGGCCAACCGAACCTGAGAACCGTGCATATCCCGCCCCTGTCTGCCAGCGATGTCGCACCGTTGTCATTCAACCAGGAGCGGGAGCTCTATCGCGACCTATGGGCCCGCTTACGCGGATTCACGCCGCTCACGTTGAACATGACGATTCGGTTCAAGTTCGATACGCCGGTGAATCACGCGATCGTCGAGCGCGCGCTCAACGAGGTGGTTCGCCGGCACGACGCGCTGAGGACGGGTTACACGGTGATGGGCCCGATGCTCCTGTGGAAGTTCCTGGGGCTGGTTGGGCTGTTGGCGTTGCGCTTCAGCGCCATGCGACGCCTTGCTGTGTGGACAATTCGGCGCTGGAATCGGAATCCTAAGCCGGCCCGATTCACAGTGTTTCGTCAATGGACCATACCGACAGCGACGGTGACGCTTCAACGCGTCGACACGAGGCTGCCGGGCGTTGACCCTCTGCGGGCCGTCCTGAGCGCATGCCACGCACCGCTAGACATGGCGGATCCGCCGCTGATACGTGCAGTCCTCGTGACTCACTCTGACGGTCGCGAGAACCTCACCGTCGTGGTGAGTCATCTTGCGTTCGACTTGGCGTCCGAGGCGCTGTTTCGCAATGAGTTTTGGACGGCGTACAACGCGTTTGCGGCGGGCGTCGAGCCCAGCCTGCCACGACCGGCGGTCCAGTACGGCGCGTTTGCGGCATGGCAGCGCCAACGATTCTCCGGCCCGTATCTGGAGGAATGCCTGCGCTACTGGTGCGACCGGTTGCCTGGGTTTTCGCCCTTCTTCTCGCCGGTCCGGGTGGACGAGCTGCGGTACTGCACGCGAAATGGCGATCGGCGACGGTTGTCCCGTGTGCGAGAGGTTGTGATCAACGGAGAGCCACACGCCCGCTTGCGCGCCTGCTGTTCGCGAGCGCGCGTGACTCCGTACATGCTGCTCTGGGCGGCGCTTGGCCGCGTCCTGCGAGACGCATCGAAGCGCGACCCAGTCGTCGTCTGGATGGCGTTCGCGAACAGGACGCATCCCGACCTCGAGAGGCTGATCGGTTGGGTGGAGCAGACGCTCCCGCTCAGCCTCGATTTCGGCGGTCTGACCTCGGATCACGAGATCCTGGAACGCGCCCGCGCCGCGGTGCTTGGCGCGATGGAGTTCCCAATGCCGCCCCCATTGTTGTCGCTCCATCAGGGATTCGAGATTCCGCCCGGCGAAGAACTCGTGAACAACCACGTCGGCTTCGACTTCCGGACGGAGCCGGGCGAAGCGCCCAGGAACGAGTCCGCCGCTCGGGTCCTGCCGGGTGAGTCGTATTCGGATTTCGCGCTGCAAATCTCCGCATTTCAGGGCTGGACCTATCTGCGGCTTCGAGTGCAGTACTCATTGGACTGGTTCGCGGACGACGGCGCGAAGCAATTGCTCGATGACCTCACCGGGACGTTGAACCGCATGACCCTCTCGACTGTCGAAACGTAGGCACTCAACTTTTCGCCGCCATGTCGAACCGCCACGGAGTGTTGTCACGATGAACGTGCTCCTTCTCTACCCGCGATTCCAGCACGAGAGCTTCCAGACGCCGACGAGGTCAGCTCGTGACCTCATGGGCCGCCGGGCGATCATGCCGCCGCTGGGCCTGGTGACCCTGGCGAGCTACCTCCCTGCAGACTTCTCGCTACGCCTCGTCGACCGCAACTGCCGTGCTGAAACCGAGGAGGAGTGGGAATGGGCGGATGTCGTGTTCCTAAGTGTGATGTTGATCCAGGAGAACGACTATCGAGAGTGCGTACGGCTCGCGAAGGCGCATCGTAAACCGATCGCGGTCGGCGGGCCTTTCACACATTCCAAGCGCGAGGTTGTCATCGATGACGGCGACTGGGTTTGCTTTGGGGAGGTCGAGTCCATTGTCGAGCAGTTCGTCGCCGATCTACGCGCCGACCGGCGGGGCCGCGTCTATGAGGGCGGAAGCAAGTCCGATCTGAGCAAGTCCGCTGTCCCTCGGTTCGACCTCCTCGGCCGCCTCAATGACTACACAACCATGGCGATCCAGTTCTCGCGCGGCTGCCCCTTTGACTGCGAGTTCTGCGACATCATTGAGATCTACGGGCGCGTGCCCCGGACGAAGCCACCCGCACAGGTGCTGGCCGAACTGACGTCACTCAAGTCACTCGGCTTCAAGGGATACGTGGCGTTTGTCGACGACAACTTCATCGGCAACCGTCGGTTGGCGAAGGCGATGCTGCGCGAATTGGCGGTGTGGAACCGTGCGAACGACTATCCATTCAAGTTCTACACACAAGTCACCATCAATGTTGCCGACGATCGCGAGCTCCTCACCGGGCTGGAGGAAGCCAACTTCCTTGGCATTTTCGTCGGCATCGAGACGCCGGACCCGGAGCTCCTGCGCACGACGCAAAAGCCGCAAAACATTCCAGGCGACATGATCGCGAAGGCGCGGACGATTCGGGAGCACGGACTGCACCTCACGGCGGGCTTCGTTATAGGGTTCGACGGCGAAGATCGATCTGTGTTCGAGACGCAGAAGGCATTCGTGGCTGCCTCCGGCATTGCGCTGGCAACGTTGAGTATCCTGCACGCCCTTCCGAACACGCAGTTGTCGCGGCGTCTCGAGCGAGAAGGGCGCCTGAGAGATCGCGTCGCTGGGCCCGTCGCCGGCCCGATGCACAGCATGAACTTCCTGCCAAAGGGTCGGATGACGAAACGGGAATACCTCGGGCACTTCGCGGAGCTGGCCACACAACTCTATCAGCCGAAGGCCTACTTCGCCCGGGTTCGCATCAGCCTGCTGCAGATGCGGTTCCACGTGCCGGCACGAATCGCGTTCTTGCAGTATCTGATGCACCTGCCACTTGTGCTGCGGACGATTTTCTATCTTGGGATTCGCGAGAACGGCGCACGCCGCATGTTCTGGCGCACGCTGATCACCGTCATCCGCCACAACCCGCGCGCCCTCGAAGGGTTTACCGTCGATTGCTACAACTTCTATTACGTCAGAAAGTACGTGCCTTCCTTGGTGGATGCCCTGCACCGTTACGTGGCGGACCCGCCGCCCGACGCGGTGCTCGACGTACACGTTTCGCCGGACCGCGAGCGCCGCTTGCCAGGGGTTCCAGCCTAGGGGCCAGGCCCGGCGGCCTTCCGTCCTGTCCAACAGCTCGGCGCAGGCCGGGTGGACTCTGAACTATCGGCACAAGGCGCCGCATCGAGAGGTGAGTCATGCGTTACGGTTCAATCCCGGCGGGTGGGCTCGGGAGTCGTCTGGGACCGACCGGTTTTTCGAAAGAGCTGCTACCCGTCGGCGAGCGCGCCGCCATCGATCATCTGATAGATCGGATGCTCGCCGGTGGCATCGATCGAGTGTTTGTCAACACGGCGGCGGACAAGCAGGACCTCATTCGTTATCTCGCGTGTCAGTCACCGTTCGGCCGATACTGCGTGTTCCTTGTCCGCGAACGCCGCGGTCTTCTCGATGGCGTCGTCCAACCGGCTCAGTTCCTGCGCGATGACGATGAGTTGTACTTTGGCCTTCCCGATACGCTGTGGTTTCCGCATGATGCCTTTCAGGCGATTGTCGCGCACCCGGGTCTCTTGGTACTCGGCCTGTTCGACAGCGGGACGCCCGAACGTTTTGACGCCGTGTCGACGACAGACGATGGTCGAATTCAGGCCGTCGACGTCAAGGTGTCGAACCCGCCGACCAAGTGGACATGGGGAATCGGCAAGCTGCGCGTGAGCGAGGTGGCGCGTCTGCGCGCGCTCGCTGCCGCACGCGACATTGACACGCCGTTCGGCGCCGTTGTCCATGACTATGCGCAGTCCTATCCCGCCTACGCGGTCTCGTTTGCAGAGAGCGCGTACCTCGACCTCGGTACGCGCGGCGACTATGCGCGCGCTTCAGACTTTCTCGCTAGCGGAGGCCGGTGCAGCACAGTGACGTAAACGCCATACCGACCTGGGAGAGCTGCCTGCAGGCGGTACGGGATTTCCCGGTGATCAACCTTGGCCGTTGGCCGTCGCCTCTTGAGCGGTACACGCATCCGACATTGGGCACGCTGCTGGTCAAGCGGGACGACCTGGCTGGATTTGGCGTCAGGGGTCGCAGTGGCGTCAAGGCTAGGAAACTTGAGGGATTCCTTGCCCACGTGCAACGCGCCGGCTACCGCACGATCTTGATCCCGCTGCCCAACGCCACAACGCTCGCGTTCGATTTGATCCCGGTCGCTGCCCGCCTCGGGCTGGCGGTGCAGGTGCTGGTCGTCGATACGCCGGTTGTACCGTCAGACCTCCGCAGGCAGCTCTTTGCCGACGTCGCCTCTCAAATCGAGCTATGCGGAACCTCACGAACGAAGGTCACCTGCATGCTCGCGTGGCGATGGCTGTTGGCCGCACGCCGACGGACCAGACCAATCGCGGTCCTGCCAAGTCCCGCGCACCCTGCCGCGATCGTCGGCGCGGCGCGCGGCTATCTGGAGATGGTCCAGCAGCAGATCGACGCCAGACAGCCGATGCCGCGGGCCGTCTACGTCGCGACCGCGGCCGGAGCCACAGCGGCAGGGTTCGTTCTGGCCGAGGCACTCAGGCGACGATGTGGCGAGCCGCCGATAAGAATCGTCCCCGTGCAGGTCGCACCCTCGCCGCTGGGGCTGTGGCTGCGGCTACTGGTCTGGTGGACATGGCGGTTCATGAACTTTCCACGGCCGTTTCCGAATCAGCCACATGTAATCGAGCGGCCGGACGCCGGCGTGGACTACGGAATATTCGACGGGGAACTCGAACGCATCTGCGAGGACACTGTCCGAAGGTACGGCTTTGAGATCGACCCCGTCTACGGTGCCAAATCGTGGCAGGTGATGGAGCGCATCGAGCGCGGGATCAGGAGCGAACGTCCCCCGCTCTTCTGGCACTGCGGCTACACACATAGCTGGCCCCAAGTCCGGACGCACACGCCTGGTCGCTGACATTCGATGCTGCGAATCTTGCTCTTTTCGACCTGGACGACGTGGCTCGCCAGCCAATGCTTGTTCCCCATGATCATGTTCGTCGATCGGCGGCTGCGCCGGCGGCCCCTCGAACAGCTGCCGCCTGTGTCGCACTGGCCGCCGATCAGCGTGCAGCTCGCCGTCTACAGGGAGCACCGTGTGGTGCGCGAACTGATCGACACGATAGTCGCCATCGACTACCCACGCGATGCGCTACGAATCGACGTACTCGACGATTCGACGGGAGCTGACGCGACGCTGACTGAGGCCCTGGTCCGAGAGAGCGCGGCCGCAGGCAACCCAGTTCGCTATGTGAACCGTGGCTCGCGGTCTGGTTTCAAAGCCGGTGCCCTCAACTACGGTCTTTCGCTCGTCCCCGGTGAGCTGATCGCCTATTTCGACGCCGACTGTCGGCCTCGTCCCAACTTCCTGCGTGACACCGTTCCGTTCTTCGCCGACCCAGGCGTCGCGGCGGTACAGGGGCGCTGGGATTTTTGCAACGAGAACCACTCGGCCCGAACGTTATTGCAGGCAGCCACGTTCGGCTGGATGTTCAAGTACGAGCAACCGATCCGCAACAGGCTCGATTTGCCAGCACAGTTCATGGGTTCGGCTGCGGTGTGGCGGAAGTCAGCGATCGAAGCGGTCGGCGGGTGGCAGGAGAGCCCGTTCACCGCGGAAGACTTGGACATGACGTACAAGGTGGCCGCTGCTGGCTGGCGCGTGCTCCACCAGCCGTCGCTCGTGGCAGTCACGACGGCAGTCGAAGACCGGCTCGCTTTCCGCGCGCAGCAGCGGCGGTGGGGACGAAGTCAGGCGCAGGTGATGTTCGATCACTGGAGGTATCTGGCCCGGTTGCCTCGGAGCAGCGCGGCGCTGGTTGTCTCGATTCTCGTGGCCTGGGAAATGGGGTTGCTCGTCTTGCCCGCCGTCCTCCTCTCGGTCGTGGCGATTCTCACCAGTACAGAGCGCACGACCGCGTGGATCGCCATTCACGTACTGGTGTCGGCCAGCGTGATCGGCGTCAGTCTGCTGGCCGTGCTGCTGCCCGTGCCTGCGTCGTCTCAACGCCCGTGGCTCATGCGGATCCCACGCGCGGCCGCACTGGTGGCCGAGGCGCTCGGTGCGTCCGTCTCGTACGGATTTGGAGTCTTCGACTTCGTGCGCGGAACGCCAGCAGAATTCGTCACCACGCCAAAGGGTGGCGTCACCGCCACTATGCGTGGAAGCACTTGGCGGTGGCTGGCGAATCATGTCGGGCCGCTGCTGGTGGAAGGGGTTCTCGGAACTACGACGCTGTTGGCCGCAAGCATCGCGGTCACCCGTTACCCAGAAGCGATCGTTCCGCTGATCACAGTCGGAGCGGGGCTGTTGTCATCGTTCACGCAGACCACAGTCGCTGCGTTTGCGCACTTCGCCCGGCTGCGCGCCGAAGCCAGATCGACTGATGCAGCTGGCTTCGGGAACAGCTCGAACGCATCAGCCTAGACCGTTCCCTGGAGACGAAATGAATACGACGACTGACATCCTCGAGTGCCGGGATCTCGACGACATCCTCAGGGCTCGAGCACGATTGCATCCGGATAAGAGCCTCTATCGGTTCTTCGACGGGCACGGAGCGCAGACGTCGGCTTACACGTACGCGGAATTCGAGCGCGCCACCCGCTGCGTCGCGGCGGTACTGGGACAGACTCCAGGCCTTCGACGTGGCGACCGTGTGATGCTTGCCTACCCGGCTGGACTCGATTTCATCGTGTCGTTCATCGGCTGCATGCGCGCCGGTCTCGTCGGTGTCCCGGTGCCCGCGCCGTCGGCACACCTTGCGACAATCGCGCGGGTTAACGCCGTCGGAGCGGACTCTGGTGCCGTCCTCGGCCTGACACATTCGTCATTGCTCGCATCAGTCGCCTCCCGATGTGCGATCTCCAAGGCGTTCCGATGGATCGCGACCGACATCGTGAGGGAGGCCGATGCCATCGCCGGCTACGAACCCACAAGCCCCGAGCGGACGCTCTTTCTTCAGTACACGTCGGGTTCGACCGGCCTGCCTAAGGGCGTCATCGTCACGCATCGCAACGTCATCGCCAACGCACGCGACCTCCACGTCTGTGCCGAAGTTCCGGCGGCGCCAGTGGTGGTGTCGTGGCTGCCGCAGTACCACGACATGGGCCTGATTGGGTGCTACCTGCATGCGCTGGTGTTGGGCGGAAGCACCTATGGTCTGTCACCCGCTGTCTTCTTGCGCCGCCCGCATCTTTGGCTGCGCATGATCAGTGATGCGCGCGCTCACGTCACGGCCGCTCCGAATTCCGCTTACGAAATGACGCTGAACGAGGATCGTGTTCGCGATGAGGACCTCGCGGGCCTTGATCTCAGCAGCGTCGTGGCGATGATCAACGCCGCTGAACCTGTCCGCGCTCATACCTACCAGCGCTTCATCGACCGGTTTTCAAAGTACGGCCTGCGCAGGGGCGCGTACTGCGGCGCGTACGGGTTGGCGGAGAATACCTTGTTCGTGTCGTCGTTCGGGAAGAAGGTCCTGAGCGTCAACACGCGAAACCTGCAGGAGGGAGTTGTCCACGTCGCGCAGATGCGACCGGAGAACGACAACAAGACGCTGCTCGTAAGCTCCGGCCGCGTGTTGCCGAGCAACGAGGTTCAGATCGTTGATCCCGAATCGCGCAACGTCGTCCAGGAGGGAAAGGTAGGGGAGGTGTGGATCCGCGGGCCTGCGTGCAGCCCTGGCTACTGGGGACAACGCGACCTGACGGAAGAAAGCTTCGGTCAGCAACTGGTCAAGGGCGACGGCCGGGGATTTCTACGGACGGGTGACCTCGGGTTTCTTCACGACGGCGATCTCTTCATCGTCGGCCGGCTCAAAGATCTCATCGTCGTCAACGGCGCGAACTACTATCCGCACGACATCGAGGCGGTCGTGAACGATGCCTTCCCGGAGCTTGGCCGGGGATCGATCGTCGCGTTCGCCGAGGATCGCGCCGATGGCGAGGGACTGACGGTGCTCGCCGAGCTTGACGATGCCGGCGACGGGCCGGATCCGGCCCGCGTTGCCCAGGTGGTCCGCTCGCGGCATTTCATCACGCCGAGTGTCGTTGCCCTGATTCCCCGCCACAGCGTATTGAAGACTACATCTGGCAAAGTCGCGCGGCAGCCGACCCGTCGTGCATGGATGGCCGGAGAGTTCCCGGCTCTCGCCATTTTCCGATCGAGTGAGCCGGCTATCGCCACCGTCATGGACCTGCGCGCCAGGCTTGCCGCGCTCGTCGATGTCTACCACATCGACGCCGGGCAAGAGTGCACGCTAGTCGATGCCGGATTGGACTCTATCGGCCTGGTGGAACTCCTGCTCGAGGTTCAGAAGCTTCTCGCGGACCACGGCTGGGGTGACATTGCCCGAGCCATCGACGCGCGGCACCTCGCCCAACTGACGATCGCCGAACTGATGTCCCTGGCGTCGCTACTCGAGGCGGCGCCACCAGGCACTGATGATCGCCAGCAGAGCGCACGGGCGCTGATCGAGCGAATCGCCCAGGACTTGGCTGCCGAGGAGCGTGCCGCGATGAGCGCCGACGCGCGACGCCGGCCGCCGCCTCGAGACCCTGTTCCGCATGCTGGCGAACCTGCGGTACTGCTCGTTGGGTCCACCGGATTCCTTGGCCCATTGCTCCTGCACGAACTCCTCCTCGAGGGGGATCACCCCATCGATGTCCTGGTTCGAGCGACTGACGCGTATCACGGTCGAGCCAGGGTCGAAACCTCACTGCGGCGGGCCGGGTTGTGGACGACTGAGCTTGCCGGTCTTCTAGACCGGCGCGTGCGGGTTCTGTGCGGAGACTTGGCCAGGGACGGCCTCGGACTCGACACGAGCGAGTGGCGAGCCTTGGCCGGCAGATGCCGCCACATCCTCCACAACGGCGCCGATGTGAACTACGTGTCGAGCTATGCCGAGCTCAGGGCCGTCAACGTGAAGGGAACCGAGGAGCTGGTCAGGCTCGCTGGCGCCTCAGGCGCAGCGCTGCACTTCGTGTCTAGCACCTTCATCCACGGATGGACGACCAAACCGATTCTGTTTGAAGCCGACCACAACCCCGAAATGGATGGGCTCGACTTCGGGTACTCACAGACGAAATGGGTCGCCGAACAGCTTGTTAGCTCCGTCGAGTCGCAGGGCTTGACGTTCCGCATCTATCGTCCGTCGCTGATTTCGCCGTCAGCTAGGCACCACGGCAGTGCGAACGACATCGTCGTTCGCTTGTTGACCTTCATGATCAAGCATCGCCTCGCCGTCGACAACATCAATCAGGTCAGCCTCGTTCCTGCAGACGCCATGGCGCGCGACATCGTCACCATCATGCTCCGCCGGCAGCCCGGCAACGACGCTCTACATCTCACCGCGAGTGACTACTACACCTTCGCGGACATCACCCGTCTTATTACCCGAATGTACGGGTACGAGTTCGAGTACCGAGACACCAAGACGTTCGCCGGCGAACTCGTGCGCCTGGCAACGCGACACGACCCAGTGTTCCCCCTCGTCGATTTCATCGCCAGATCCGCCGACCGTGTTGTAGCGATGGAGCGGAAGCGCTACGACAACACGCAATACCGTCGGGAACGGACGCTGGCTGGAGGCGAGTCCTACGTCGCCTTGCAGGCAACGGTCATGCACCTGGTTGAGTTCATGCTGAAGGTCAAACTCATTCCGGCGATGTCTGCTGTCGGTTAGGCACGTGTCGAGACTACGTGCCAGGGTCATCGAAGGGCGCCACGCCGGCTTCCCGCGCGTTGCTACGACGTCCCGCGTCGGCGCTGAGGTCTGGGACCGAGGACGCATCGCAGTCGTGGTGGCGATCGTGTTCGTCGCTGTCTATTCCGCCGCCGGAGTACTGGCGGAGCGGCGCACGCCTTATGACCTGCAAACGCGCGTCGACCGAATGATCCCATTTCTTCCGTGGACGGCGTTCGTCTACATCTCAGCGTTTCCGGGTGCGTTTCTGCCGCTCTTTGTCGTGCGATGCCGCCGTCTGCTAATTCGTTCGGCATGGGCCCATGTGTCCGTGATTGTCTGTTCGGGCATCGTCTTCGTTCTGTTTCCCGTTCACGCCGTGGGGCTGCGGACGGATGCCGGGATACTGTCGCCGGCCCGTTTCGCCGATTGGCTCATCGGCCTGATTCATTCCACGGATACGGTGGCAAACCTGTTCCCGTCGTTGCATGTGTCCCTGGCAACGCTAACGGGCGCCACCTTATGGCGTGCCGACCGGCGCCATAGCCTCGTACTCATCACCGGCGTCCTGCTGCTGCTCGTCTCGACTTGGACTACCAAGCAGCACTACATAGTCGACGGCATCGGTGGTTTGGCCGCCGGATTGTGCGCCGCCTGGCTTGCCTTTAGATCATATCGACCGGCCAGCACACAATCCCCGCTGCTCTCTCCGTCGGCGATAGGGTCCTACGCCATATTCCACGTCGGGTTTCTGATGGTGCTCTATGCGCTCTTCCTGGCCTGATCACCTCGTCGGTAGGCGTGCTCTGATTACCGGTGCGAGCGCCGGTCTCGGACAGGAACTGGCCAGCGCGCTCGCTGCGCGGGGGGTGTCCCTTGTGCTGGTTGCCCGTCGTTGGGATCGACTGGATGCGTTCGCCCGCCAGCTCTCGGCGCAGAACGGGGTGGATGTGCAAGTCGAAGGCCTCGACCTGCGTGACGCCGGCGCGGCGCAGGCGATCTGGGATCGCACCGAGGGAAGCGGTCGCCCCGTCGACATCCTCGTCAACAATGCCGGCGCCGCGGTTCCCGGCGATTTCGTGACGAACAACTGGCAGTGTCATGAGAACGTCCTGCAACTGCAAATCGCGGTTGTCACACAACTGACGTGGATGTTCGCTGGCCAGATGGTGCGACGCGGCTATGGCTATGTGATGAATGTGGCAAGCATAGCGGCGGACGCGCCCTGCCCATCTCTGGCGGTCTATGCTGCGAGTAAGGCGTACGTCCGCAGTTACACGGAAGCGCTGGCCTGCGAACTGCGCGGCACCGGTGTGACGGCCGTCTCGCTCTGTCCAGGTCCGATCGACACGGAACTCTTCGAACGCGGCGGTATGGCGTTGACCGCTGTCGGCCGAATGTTCTGCGCAACGCCTCACGCCGTGGCGCGTCGGGCCGTGTCCGCGATCGCCCGTCGTCGCACGTCGGTAGCCGTTGGACTATCGGGCCGGGTATTGACCGCACCACTCGGCCTGTTGCCCCGTGCATGGCGAGCGCGCGTCGTGGGCAGGGCGCTCCGCGTTGGCTTAAGGGAAGCCAAACCGACTGTCAGCGTCCCGGGCGGACCGCCCAGTCCCTGGCTGGCATCCAAGCTTGACATGCTGATAGATCGATCGCACCGCATCGAAGTATTCGGGCGTCGCTACCATCCCTTTCTTCTGATGGCCGATATCGCCCTGGGCCTCGCCCTGGTGCTGGCCGCCATCGTGATGTTCGTCGAACAGCTACCGCCCGGTCGTTTCGCCATCGTGATCGCGGCCGTCGTCCTCGGCTATCCCTACTATCTTCGGCTGAAGTTACTCGTGTCCGGAACTCGCGCACGATCATACTTACCGGATCTCCTGCTCTTCGGACTGCCGATCATGGGCATGACGAGTTGGGCGCTCGGACTACCGATGCTGCCGATCGCAGACCTCGTCGGGCTGGCGCTGCCACTCCTCTTGAGCTTCGGGCGTATCGGCTGCTTCCTTGGCGGCTGCTGTTACGGAGTACGGTGTGCGACGGGCGTCCGGTACGGGCCAATTGTGTGGACGGAACGGCGCGGCGGGCGGCCATACGCTCCCGATCCGGATCCTGGAGGACGCGTATTTCCCATCCAACTAGTGGACGGGGGGTTCAATCTTCTGCTCTTCGTGGCACTGGCGGCCAGGGCAACTGTTACCGGTATCGACGGCCACGCGCTGCCGCTGTATCTGCTGCTGTATTCGGTCTTTCGCTTCTTCGCGGAATTCTACCGTGCCGATCTGTCGCGACGGTATTGGGCCCGCCTGTCAGAGGCGCAATGGATTGTCATCCTGATCGCCGCAGGGTCAATCCTCGCGCTTGGAATGGGTGCCTGACCCTCGGGTCTTGCACGCGTTCCGCGCTTCGCGAATCGACGGTCGGCCGCAACGGCCATCCCGTAGCGTCGCTACGCCACCTGATACGTCGGAACGTTCTACTAGCTACCTTACGAAAGGTTGACTGTGATGCAGAATCTCAAACTGCCGCCTGGACCCGATCAGTCCTCGATCGTCCAGTTGATGCACTGGATCTCCAGACCCATTCCGTTCCTCGAGGACTGCGCCCGCAGGTATGGAGATGCCTTCACCGTACGATTCTCGGGACAACCTCCCATCGTAATGTTTACGCATCCGAACGCCGTGAAGGAGATCTTCGTGGCGGATCCCGAAGAACTCTATGCGGGCGAAGCCAATGGGTTCATGGAAGGACTCCTGGGAAAAAACTCGTTGTTGTTGCTGGACGGCACGCGGCACCGGAGAGAACGAAAATTGATGATGCCATCCTTCCACGGCGAGCGGATGACCGCCTACGGAGACGTCATGGCTGACGTTACCTCGCGCGCGATCTCCCGGTGGCCGCTCAACGAGCGCTTTGCGATCGAACCCGAGATGCAAGAGATCACGCTGGACGTGATGATGCGCACGGTTTTTGGTATCGAGGAGGGCGCCGGCTTCGACCGGCTTCGAGCCCTGTTGGCGGGCATCGTGGGCCATGCGGCGTCGCCGCTCCTACTGATGTTGAGCCTCGGAATGTCACCAGATCGCATCAGGAAGATCTGCGCCAAGCTCGACGTGGCCCCGTTCGGTGTTGGACGATTCCTCCCCCCAGTAAGCCTCTTTCGAATGCTCCAGGAGACCGACGCGTTGCTCTTGGCGGAGATAGCGAGGCGACGAAGCTCGCCCTCGAAGGGCAACGACGTGCTGTCGACGCTCATCGACGCCCGCGACGACGATGGGCATCCGTTGAGCGACGTCGAGTTGCGCGACACGATGTTCACGTTGCTGTTCACAGGGCACGAGACGCCAGCGATGACGCTCGCCTGGGTCGTCTTTCGCCTCCTCACTGAGCCCGCAGTATTCGAAGCCGTCAAGGATGAAGTAGGCCGCGTTGTCGGGCAAGGTCCCGTCCGCGCGGAACACGTGGGACAACTCCCGTACTTGGACGCGACGATCAAGGAGACGATGCGGCTCTGCCCGACGATTCCGATTGTCGTCCGAAAGCTCAAGCGGCCGATGACGATTCAAGGCCTGGAACTGCCGGCAGGAGTCGTGGCTTCGCCTTGCGTGTATCTCACGCACCGACGTGGAGATATCTGGGAAGACCCAGAGCGCTTCTTCCCCGAGCGCTTTCTCACACGCCGGTCGACTCCCTACGAATTCTTTCCTTTCGGAGGTGGAGTGCGGCGCTGCTTGGGCATGGCGTTTGCGAACTTCGAGATGAAGATCGTGCTGGCGGAGATCCTCCGGCAGGCGACCCTCACGATTCCGCAGGGTAAACAGATTAAGGTCGTGCGGCGCGGTGTCGCACTAGCGCCGTCGGAGGGCCTGCCCGTGCTGCTGACGGCGCGCAACTAACTCCCTTTCCCGCCGCCTCCATTACTTGTTCCGAGGACGTCGTCCCCGGACCCCTCGCTCACTCGCTCGCCTCAGCAAAACGCACAAGGCAAGTCTCACGACGTTCGAGACCAGTCGCGAACGCGGATGCTGTACGTCTCACCGCCAACGTCCTCGAGGGCAGGGGTCTCTGCGAACGTTGTAGTTCGCGGGTGAACCGGGCTCTTCGTCTTCAACCCTTCTCGTCGTTCGCGTCGTTCCCCTAACTGGTACACAATAGTCAGCTTGTGAGTTCGCCATCGTCCGGCCCAAAGGGGAGCCGGCTCGCGCTCCTGACGCTCGGCGCCCTCGGCGTTGTCTACGGCGACATCGGCACGAGCCCGCTCTACGCGCTTCGCGAGTGCTTCAATCCCGCCCACGGCGTCGCCCCCGCTACTGAGAACGTCGTCGGCATCCTGTCCCTGATCTTCTGGGCCTTGATGCTCATCGTCTCGATCAAATACCTGATCTTCGTCCTGCGCGCGGATAACAAGGGCGAGGGCGGCATCCTGGCGCTGATGGCGCTGATTCCACACCGGCCGGAGACGAGATTCAGGACGCGGACGGTGATGATCGGCCTCGGCCTTTTCGGCGCGTCGCTGCTTTACGGCGATGGAATCGTGACGCCCGCGATTTCGGTACTGAGCGCGGTCGAGGGCCTGAGCGTCGGCACGCACGTGTTCGAACCCTACATCCTGCCGATTGCCGTGGCGATCCTCCTCGGCTTGTTCCTTATTCAGTCGCGCGGAACGCAGACCGTGGGGCAGCTGTTCGGGCCGGTCATGGTCATCTGGTTCGGAACGCTGATCGTCCTCGGCCTGCCGTGGATCTTTCAGCACCCGACCGTGCTGAAGGCGTTCAACCCGGCGTACGGCCTGTCCTTCCTCTGGCGTAACGGCTGGATGGGATTCGTCGTGCTGGGGTCCGTCTTCCTCGTCTGCACTGGCGGAGAGGCGCTGTACGCGGACATGGGGCACTTCGGCCGCAAGCCCATCCGCATCGCGTGGTTCAGCCTCGTGTTGCCGGCGCTCTTCATCAACTATCTCGGCCAGGGCGCGATGTTGCTCGAGCATCCGGAGAACGCTTCGGCGCCGTTCTACCTGATGGCGCCGAGCTGGGCGCTCTATCCGCTGGTCGCGCTCGCCGCGTTGGCGGCAGTCATCGCGTCGCAGGCATTGATCTCCGGTGCGTTTTCGCTCACGCGCCAGGCGATTCAGCTTGGATACTGCCCGCGCCTTCGCATCGAGCACACCTCAGCCAGCGAGCACGGCCAGATCTACATGCCCGAGGTGAACTGGGGCCTGATGATTGCCACTATCGGTCTCGTGCTCGGCTTCCAGAGCTCAGCCGCGCTCGCGGCTGCGTACGGCATCGCAGTCGGTTCCACGATGGTCTTCACGACGATGCTGGCCTACATGGTGGCGAGGGAGTCGTGGGGTGTGAGCCGGCCCGTCGCGGGATCGCTCGGGCTGCTGTTCCTGATCGTCGAAGTGGCATTCCTCGCTTCGAACGCGCTCAAGATTCCGCACGGCGGATGGTTCCCGCTGGTCGTGGGGCTGCTGTCCTACATCGGCTTCTCGACCTGGAAGGAGGGTCGCGCGCTTCTCTGGTCGCGGCTCTCCGAGCGTATGTATCCCTTCGAGCAGTTCCTGAAGGACATCACCGCCACACCGCCCCACCGCGTTCCGGGCACGGCGGTGTTCATGACCAGCAACCTCAAGGGCACGCCGCTCACGCTGCTGCACAACCTCGAGCACAACCGCGTGCTGCACGAGCGCGTCCTGCTGCTGACCGTCGCCACGAGCGACGTGCCATACGTCTCCGACAAGGAGCGCGTCGAGATTGAGGAGATCGGCCAGGGCTTCTATCGTGTCGCCCTTCGCTACGGCTTCATGCAGGAGCCCGATGTGCCTGCCGTGCTCGCCACGGTCATCGCGGGTGGCGAGACCATCAAGCTGGAACGGACGACCTTCTTCCTGGGAATCGAGACGCTGCTCGCCACCGGACGCCCCGGCATGGCGCTCTGGCGCGAGCGCCTCTTCGCGGTGATGTCGAGAAACGCCGTGCGCGCCACGTCGTTCTTCCGGATCCCGCCCGAACGCGTCGTCGAAATCGGGATTCAAGTCGAGCTGTAGGCCCGGGGCACCCGCAGCACCCGCCGTCTCCCGTAGCACCCGCAGTACCTGTAGGACCTGCGCTCTAAGCGCGATAATGAAGACGTGCCCTCGAATCGTCCGCGCGTCAAGGAAGCCATCGACCGGTTCGTGGCCCGCGTACGCCACAACATCGATGTCCATCTGGAGACGCTCGCCGCGGACCTGGTGAAAGCCGTTGAAGAAGATGGTGGCCGCGTCTCCGCGGACCGTCTCTCTGACCTCGCCCGCGCCGCCTCGACGATTCAGACGCAGGAGGGCAGACTCGACACCCTTGCCAAAGTCGTCGGCGCCCTGAGGCTCCAGGACGATGCGACGACGCTGAGGGGGATTCTGGACGCGCTGGCTCGCGGTGGAGCAACCGAGGCCGCGAGAGTCGCGGTGCTCCTCGTCGACGGCGGCACCGTCCACAGCTTTGCCGACCACGGGTACCTGGCTGGAGCCCGCCCGACGGACACCCCTCTCGACAGCTATCCCGCCCTCGCCGCCGTCATTCGCGACAAGCAGCGGCTGGTCCTCGCGGCGCCCCCGGGAGCGCGGCTGCCCGAGGTGCCACCGTACATGCGCGCCATGTCCGGGAACTCGGGAGTTGTCGTGCCAGTGATCGTCGCCGGTGCGGTCGTGGCAGTCCTGTTCGCGGAAGGGCCGGAGCGGGTCTCCGGGCAGACCGCCGTGTCGGTCTGGATGGAACACATTGAAGTTCTGGTGCGTCACGCGTCGTCGAGGCTCGAGAACATCACGTCACGGCGCACCGTGGAAGTTCTGACGTCCGCCGGCTGACGGCACCCGGCACACGTCACAATCGGCAAGTCCATGTTGAAACAGATGAAGTTGGCGGTGATCGCGGCGGCCGTGGCCGGCGTCCTTGTATGGCCGCAGGCCAGGCCGGAGACGGTCAAGGCGGCGCAACAGATCGAGCTCTGGATGGCGCCGTCGTCCCAGGCGGTCTCCGCGAGAGCGCGGCTGGCTCGGGCGGTTGCCGATCTGGCCGACGGCCGTGCGGAGGATTCGCTGCCGGTTTTCATCGGCGCGTCGGGCGATCCGCTCATCGGCTCCTACGCGCGATTGTTTGCCGCGCGCGCCTATCTCGCGTTGTCGAAGCCCAACGATGTTGCCCGCACCGTCACATCCATCCTGAGTGCATCGCCTTCGGACGCGCTCGCCGAGGCCGCGTTGAACCTGGCGGTGGACGCCGGCGCCATGGCATCTGACAAGCGCGCGGTGTTTGACGCGCTCAAGGCGCTCGCCGCACGGCCCAATTCCCAGCCTGCGGCGACAGAGTTCCGCCTCCTGCAGGCCGCAATCGGACTGGGCGATCGAGCCACCGCGACAGCGTCTTTCCGCCGCCTCTACTTTGACTTTGCGGCCACGCCCGAAACCGCGGACGCGATCGAGGAGATGGCGAGAATCAGCATCGGCCGTCCCGCGGCGGCGCCAGAGGACGCCGGCCGCCACCTTGGCCGTGCCGAGGCGCTGTTCACCGCGGCGAGGTACGCCGATGCGCGCGTGGCATATGTCGCGGTCCAGAGTGTTGCGCCGTCCGAGTCGCGCGATCTGATTCAACTGCGCGTCGCGGAATGTGACCTGTTCCTGAAGAAGCACGCCGTCGCAGCGCCGGCGTTGCGAACTCTCGCGGATGCGGCTTCCCCCCGATCCAGCGAAGCGGAGTTCCACTATCTTTCTGCGATCAAGGGACTCGGAAGGACCGCCGACTATGTGTCGCTCGCGCGCGACCTTTCGAAGCGGCTGGACGCGCCTTGGGCCGAGCGCGCCCTGAACGACCTCGGAACGTACTTCATCCTGACCGACGAGGACGAGAAGGCCGCCGATGTCTTCGGTGAACAGTACGCCCGGTTCCCGCAAGGCGCATTCTCGGACCGCGCGGCGTGGCGCGCCGGCTGGTGGGCCTACAAGCAGAAGCAGTACGCCGAGACCGTACGCATTTTCGAGAGTGCCGCGGTATCGATGCGGCGGGCGGATTACCGGCCGGCCTGGCTGTATTGGGCCGCGCGTGGACATCTGGAGCTCGGCCATCGCGACGCCGCCCTCGAGGGATTCCGCAGGACGATCGCGGATTACCGGAATTCCTACTATGGCCGCACGGCCATCCAGGAGGTCATGCGGCTGCAGCCGGTCGTCCGCACGTCCAGGGAGAACCCAGTCTCGCCCGCGCGCACCACGTGGCCCGCGAGCATCGCGCCCGCGATGCGTCCCGCAAACGGCGCCGTCATCGAGCAGCTCCTCGCGGCGGGCATGCATGAGGATGCGATTGCCGAACTGAGGCGGCTGCAGTCGAGCGGACAGGGATCGCCCTTGATCGATGCGACGCTGGCGTGGGCCCTGAACAGGCAGGGCAAGCTGAGGCCGGCGATCACGGCAATGAGACGCGCGTACCCGCAGTTCATGGCCGAGGGTGGGGAAGCCCTGCCCCAGGAAATCCTGACGGTGATCTTCCCGATCGACCACTGGAGCCTGCTGCGCGCGCAGGCCGCGGCGAAGAGTCTGGACCCGTATCTCGTCGCTGCGCTGGTGGCACAGGAGTCGACCTTCCAGGCCGACGTGAAGTCCGCCGCGAACGCGTGGGGTCTCATGCAGATCGTGCCGGCGACGGGCCGCAGGTATGCGGCGACGCTCGGCATCAAGCCCTTCTCGACGTTCCGTCTGGTGGAGCCAGACGTCAACGTGCGGATCGGGACCACTTTCTTCTCCGATCTCCTGAAGCGGTTCGGAGACGTCGGACCGGCGCTGGCTGCCTACAATGCGGGTCCCGAGCGCGTCGTCCGCTGGCTCGCCGAACGTCCCGGCTTCAGCGCGGACGAGTTCATCGACGATATTCCGTTTCCCGAGACGCAGAACTACGTGAAGCGCATCATCGGGACAGCCGAGGACTACAGAATCCTCTACGGTGGCGCGCCGCGGTGATCTCCGTAGGCGGCGGGCTTCAGCCCGCCGCGCCTCCGGCGGCCTGACGCCCGCCGACTACTCTAGAATTGAGCCTCATGACTCGCAATCGTCTTTCCCAGAAGGCCTCGTCGTTCACTGAGTCCGTCATCCGTGAAATGACGCGGCTCGCGCAGAAACATGGCGCGGTGAACCTCTCGCAGGGCTTCCCGGACTTCGCGGCGCCGCTGGCCGTCAAACAAGCGGCTTGCGACGCGATTCTGGCGGACATCAATCAATACGCCGTGACGTGGGGCGCGAAGCCCTTGCGCGATGCGATTGCCGCCGATTTCACGGCACGTCACGGCGTGCCGGTGGTCGAGCACGAACAGATCACCGTCTGCTGCGGCTCCACCGAGGCCATGATGGCGACGATGATGGCCATCGTCGATCCCGGCGACGAAGTCGTTGTTTTTGAGCCGTTCTACGAGAACTATGGGCCCGACGCCATCCTTTCCGGCGCCACCCCGAGGTTCGTCCGGCTGCGGGAGCCGGGGCAGGGCCATGCCGACTGGTGGTACGACTCGGGCGAGCTGGCCGCGGCGTTCTCGAACCGGACGCGGGCCATCATCATCAACACGCCGAACAATCCGACCGGGAAGATCTTCCGGCGATCCGAGCTCGAGGAGATCGCCGCGCTCTGCCGAAAGTGGGACGCCATCGCCGTCACGGACGAGATCTACGACCACATCCTCTACGACGGCGAGACCCACGTCGCCATGGCCTCGCTCGATGGCATGGCCGAACGCACGGTCACTATCAACAGCGTCTCAAAGACCTTCAGTGTGACCGGCTGGCGCGTAGGCTGGACCGTAGCGCCGGCGGATCTGACGAACGGCATCCGCAAGGTGCACGATTTCCTGACGGTTGGTGCGGCCGCGCCGTTGCAGGCCGCGGCCGCCGCGGCCCTGGCGCTGCCCGGCTCGTACTACAAGGAGCTTGCGTCCGGTTACGCGGTGCGCCGCGATCGGCTGATGGGGATTCTGGAAGCGAACGGATTCACGTGTTACAAGCCGCGTGGCGCGTACTACATCATGACGGACATCAGCGCGTTCGGTTTTCCGGACGACGTGGCGTTCGCGAAGTACCTGGTGTCCGACGTCGGTGTCGCCGCCGTGCCCGGCAGCAGCTTCTACAAGGACCCGGCCTCCGGGCGCACGAAACTCCGCTTCTGTTTCTGCAAGAAGGACGAGACACTGGACGCCGCTGAACAGCGCCTGCGGCTCAAGCTCCAAGTCACAAGGTAGAAGCCACGAATTGTTGCTCGTGACTTGCACCTTGTGACTTGAACGAAGTCAGTACCGAATCGCTCCGCCGAACCAGATCCCCTGGAACTTCAGCTTGCCGAAGTCCTGCTCGATGCGCAGGTCGGTGTTGATGCGCCGCCATCCGGCGGAGACGCCGAGATTGTTGTTGATGTTGACGGTGGCCGACACGTCGATGTCGCTGTAGTTACCCTCGTACTTGCCGTCGAACTCCGGCACCTTCAGGCCGCCCACTTCGAAGTTCAGCGCGAGATCGGGCAGCGGATATGCGCGCGCGACGATGCCGATGGCGGGCAGCGGCGCCTTCGCTCCGGCCGCCCCGGACACGACAAGCGATGACAGCGCCGCGCTGAGCTCGGTCTGGCGCACTTCAAAGAGCGCGCCGACGAACCCGCGCTGCCGACAGATGAAGTCCCATTCGTACCCGAATCGCGTGACCTTCCAGCCGAGTTGTGAGTCGATTGGAAGGGCGGCGTCGAACGTGTGGCCCGCGAACGTCACGGTGCGGGCGAGCACGCCGGACGCGGTGTACTGGAGCGGCGTCTGCTGAAATCGCAGCTTGTGCGCCCGCCCCGGGCGGACCGTCACCCGGAAGTCCCTGAAGCGGGCCTCGCCGAAGCCGAGGTCGCTCACGAGATCGATCTTGCTGCCGATGAGATTCAGGCGGTCCGACGCGATGCTGCCGAACAGGCCGGGCTTCCACCAGGCCGCGGACAACTCGACGTGGTAGTTCTCGCCCATCGCGGGGCGGGTCTTCTGGTTGTTGCTTGGCCGGCCGAACTGCGCTGCGGCGCTCGCCGGAGCAAGGAAGACGAGAATCAGGCCAACCAGAAGTGTCATCCGAACCCGGAGAATTGACTTGGAGTGCACACCCGTCATGACGTATTTATCGGCACGTCGGCCGGGATGGCGCAGTTTTGCTGGGGTTTAGCGGCGGGCGACCGTGGCCCAGCCGCTGCGGAGCACGGTGAGTTTGACCTGCTTGCGGCCGAACTGGACGGCCTCGTCGCAGTTCCACATGTAGATGTCGATCTCCCGGCCTTGGATTTCCGGGCCGGTGTCGAGCACGGTGTAAATGCCGTGATACGGAGCCGCGACGCCGTCTACCTGAATCACCGAGCCGATTGGAAGAATCTTGGGGTCGGCCGCGGCAATACCGGCGCGGACGTTGACGCCTGAAGCCGTGACCGTCCCTCGACAATAAGCAGTGGCCTCGAAGGCGCCGCGGCTGCCTTTGGAGGGCGGCCCGACGGCGCTCAAACCCACCTCACCGACCGCGCGCGAATCGATGACCGTCGCCTGATAGAGGAGCGTGAACACGATGGCCGTGAGGGCCGTCGCGAGGAGCTTCCGGCGGAACGATCTCGACAACAGGAGCATCGAAGGTCACACCAGCGTAGCAGACCCCAGGGGGCAAAAGCCTACCGGAAAGTACTGACAATTCCGGCATTGAGTCTCTTGAAATCCCACGAAAACAGGCCGAAAAACGAGACGTTCCGTTGAAAATGGCCAGACTTACGACTTCGGTCAGGCGGGGGGCGAAAGTCCCGTCCAAAAAAATGGCCGCCAGTCCCGAAGGACGGCGGCCAGAGGCGTGGCTTTTCTTCAGCTTCGGGGCTTCGCAAAGATGCCCGAGTCGGTGGCCATCGCGTGACGGAGCCGATGCGACATGAACCACGCCGCGCGGTAGGTGACGCCGAGCGTGCGGTGAAACTGATGCGCCGGCATACCTTTCTTCGACGCCGCCAGCAGGTGCAGCGCCAGCAACCACTTCGTCACTGGAATGTGCGACTGCTCGAAGATCGTTCCCACCTTGACCGTGAACTGACGACGGCACTGGCTGCACTTCCAGAGGCCCTTACGCGCCGTCCGCTTGCCGGGGGTTTTCGTGCGCACGGTCAGTCGATACGGGTCCGCTCCGCCGCAGTGCGTGCAGGCCGCGCCATTCGGCCAGCGCATCGATTCGAGCTTGGCGATAGCGGCTTCCTCGGAGCGGAAGTGCTTGGCGAGTTTCAGGAGCGAACCAAGCCTCGTTGTATTTCAGTTACTTAGCTGCGAAGTGCTTGAAGCCATCCGGGATCGGTCTCACATCTTCGCCCTGTGAGATCACGCAGGCACTGCCGGTGGTGAGTTCGCCGATTCGCGTGACACGAATGCCGCCTGCCTTTGTCGCGGCAGCAAAGAAGCTGCGGCGTCGCTTCGGCGGTACGGCGAAGAGCAGTTCGTAGTCCTCGCCGCCGGCAATGGCGCGGATCAGGGGATCGGCGCCGGTCGCCTCCCACACGGTTGCGGCTCCTTCGTCGATCGGGACGCTGCTGCCCTCGATTGAGGCTCCGGTCTTACTGGCCGCCGCCACCTGCCGGACCGCGTCCGCGAGCCCATCGGACAAGTCCATGCAGGCTGACGCCGCCCGGTAGCCGGCGACCATGCGACCGAACGCCACAAGTTGCGGTGGAACCTCGTACCTTTCGACACACGCGGCTGGTCCGGCTGCGAGAGTGCGACGGTCGGCCCCCGAAGCAAGGACGTCGAGACCCGCCGAGGCGCCCCCGATCTTCCCGGTCACGTACAGCGAGTGGCCCGGGCTGCCGCCATCGCGCCGAAGCACGCGTCTGGGATGGACGCTGCCAGTCGCAGTGACCGTCACAACAAGCGGACCCGGCGATGCGCTGATGTTGCCGCCGACGAGGGCCGCGCCGGCCGCGTGTGTTTCGACGATGACGCCGTCGATGAGCGCGTCGAAGTCGTCGAGCAGCAGGGAGGCCGGAAGGCAGAGCGACAGCAGCACGGTCCGCGGCGCGGCGCCCATCGCCGAGAGATCGCTGAGGCTCACGAGCACGGCCTTGCGGCCGATCGCGCGCGCGGCGGACCACTCCCGCTTGAAATGCACGCCTTCGACGAGCGTGTCCGTCGTGATCACGTCCGAACGGCCGCGCACCGGTTCGACGACCGCGGCGTCGTCTCCGATGCCGAGCGTGATGCCGGGCGCGGTGGCGCCCGCGCGATCACGGATTCGTTGAATGAGGAGTGTTTCGCTCGACTCGCCGACGTTCACAAAAACCCCGCTTTGCCGTGTGGGGAGGCCGCATGAACCTGCCTAGACAGGTGGAGCCGCTAAAGAGCCGCGCTTTAGGCTTCCTCGCCTCGGAGGCATGCACACCACGCGGCGTCGCAGCTCACTTTGTTGTGAAACATCGGCTCAAGCAGCACTCCGATCCATCACGCACAAAGCAGGGATCTGGATACTACCGCAAAACGCTTGACGCGGCGTGGTATCGACCGAGACAGCCAACCATGCCATATCAAGCGTCTTTGCGATTCAAGAACGTTGCGCGGGTTCCGGCAATGGGTTCAAGGGCCGCGTCGATGAGGCGTTCGATGTCGGCGGCGCGGGAGATCAGGCGCGCCGCTTCGCCCGACGAGTCCTGGCGTGTGCGAAACAGCTCGTCCGCGATATTGAGCGCCGCGAGCACGGCAAGACGTACGCCGTCGGTCGTGGCTAGCTCGCGGCCGACGCGCTCCATCTTCTGGTCGACGAACGCGGCGATGTCGTTCACGTACTTCGGGTCGAGCGTACTTTTGATCGCGTAACGCTGGCCCTGAATATCGACGTGAATGACTCTGGCCTCAGACATGTTCAACCTGCAACCTGCAACCCGCAGATCGCCAGATCACAAATCACCAATCTAAAGATCGAGCTTGTCGATCTGCGAAATCATCTGTGTGACGCGCGCGCGAATGAGGTCGCGCTCCTCGCGCATCGTCGCCAGCTCGGCGGAGGCCGTGGCGCCGTCGGCGAGCCGCGACTTGAGCGACGCGACCTCCTGCTGCAGCCTCGACACTTCTTCCGCAGCCCTGGCCTTGTCCGTGCGGAGCGAGTCGATCACGCCGACCATCTGCCGCACTTTTTCCTCGAGCCGATCGATCGGCTGCACGTCAACAACTGCTGCTGCTCCTGAACGCACCATGGAATCTTTTCCTTTTCCTACGACTTGCCGCGCAGAACGGCGCCGTGCGTGATTTCGAGCGCGGTCACGATGGCGCCGACCGCGTCCTGAACTTCCGCGTCCGTCAGCGTCCGGTCCGCGCCTCGGCCTCGTACCGATCGAACTCGCGCGGACACAACAAGCGTTACCGGCGCGTTGGACCGGATCGTGCCATGAACATCACCAGCAGGCAAGCGCTCGCTCACGAAAATCGAGCATCTCGACGCCGAGGGCCTCGCCGATCAGTCTCCCGATGCCGAGGGCTGTGTGATGCGGCCTTGCGTCCCACCGAGAAACTGGTCGCGTACCGCGCGCACCGCCGCCACATCTGCGGCGCCGGCGAGCGCGGACTGGAACTCCGCGCGGAGTTCGTCAACCAGGAAGGGAGCGTCGCGAGATCGCGCTTACGCGCGAGCGGCCTTGGGGGCCGGACGCGCGGCTTGGGCCTGCTTCGCGAGCATTTCGAACGCGGCCGGATGATCGACCGCCAGCTCGGCGAGGTTCTTCCGATCCAGTCCGATGCCGGCGGCCTTGAGGCCGCTGATCAACTGGCCGTAGCTCAGCCCGTGCTGCCGCGCGGCGGCGTTGATACGGACCACCCACATCCGACGGAAGTCGCGCTTCTTGCGGCGGCGGCCGGAGTAGGCGTAGTTCAGCGCCTTGTCGACCGCTTCCTGCGCGGCCTGATAGAGCTTGCTCTTGGTTGCGTAGAACCCCTTCGCGCGCTTCAGCAGCTTCTTGCGCTTCGCGCGACGAACGGTTCCTCTCTTTACGCGGGGCATGACAGTGTCTCCGGCAAAAACCTAACAGTTAAACGACGGGAACAATTGGGAACGACGGGAACAATTGGGAACGACGGGAACAATTGGGAACAAGAGCCTTGTGGACAAGCGGTCTTTCGTTCCCGTTCGTTCCCACTTGTTCTCGTCGTTCGAGTCGTTGCTGAATCAATCGTACGGGAGCATCCTCTTCAGCTTGCCTGCGTCCGACGGCGAAATCACCGTCGTACCTCGCGCGTGGCGCTTGCGGCGCGTCGGCTTGCTCGTGAGGATGTGGCGCTTGAACGCCTTGCCGCGCAGGAACTTGCCCGTTGCGGTCTTCTTGAAGCGCTTGGCCGCGCCTCGATGGCTCTTGATCTTCGGCATATGAACTCCACTCGCACTACGCGCCGCGCACTACGCACAGCGCACGGATCTACTTATTGCGCCCTCGTGGCGCCAGAATCGTGTGGAGCTGATTGCCTTCCTTCTGCGGCTCCGACTCGATCATTCCAATCTCGCTCAACTCTTCGATCAACCGTTCCAGGATGCGGCGCCCGATTTCAGGATGGGCGTTCTCGCGGCCCCTGAAGAAAATCGTCGCTTTGACTTTGTCGCCCTCAGCCAGGAAGCGCTCGATGTGCTTCTTCTTGAACTGGTAATCGTGCTCGTCGACCTTCGGCCTGAACTTGATCTCCTTGACCAGGATCACCTTCTGGTGTTTCTTGGCCTGCCTTGCCCGCTTCTGCTGCTCGTACTGAAACTTGCCGAAGTCCATGATCCGGCAGACCGGCGGCACGGCCGTCGGCGAGATCTCCACGAGATCCAGACCCTTGCTCTTGGCCAGCGCCAGCGCCTGCGGAGGCGGCATGATCCCGAGCTGCTGCCCGGTGTCATCGATCACGCGGATTTCACGAACCCTGATGCGCTCGTTGATGCGAGTGCGATCGTCACGTCGTGGGCTGCGATCGAAAGCGATAATGAACCTCCTGAGACAACCTGCAACCGACAACCTGCAACCTGCAAGTTGCGGACGGCCTATTGCGCGACAACACCCCGGCGCGCGACTTCGGCCTTTGCCGCGGTGACAAAGTCCTCCAGCGACCGGCTGCCCTGGTCGCCCGTCGCGCGCTCCCGCACGGCAACGGCGCCCTCAGCCGCCTCACGATCCCCGATCACCAGCATGTAGGGGACCTTCTGGATCTGAGCCTCTCGAATCTTATAACCAATCTTCTCCACCCGCCCGTCGACCGTCACGCGGAACGCCTCGGCGGCCAGCCGCGCCCGGACCGACTCCGCGTAGTCGAGATGGCGGTCCGCGATGGGCAAAACACGAATCTGTTCGGGCGCGAGCCACAGCGGGAACGCGCCGGCATAGTGCTCGATCAGGAGGGCAATGAACCGCTCGAAACTGCCGAGAATCGCCCGGTGAATCACCACCGGCCGGTGCTCGGTGTTATCGGCACCGATGTACTTCAGATCGAAGTTGATGGGTTGCTGGTAGTCGAGCTGAATCGTGGCGCACTGCCACTTGCGGCCAATCGCGTCCGTGATGTCGAAGTCGATCTTGGGCCCGTAGAACGCGCCATCGCCTTCATTGATGACGTACGGCACACCGGCAGCTTCGAGTCCGCGCTTGAGCTCGGCTTCCGCGTGATCCCAGGTGGCTTTCTCCCCGAGGAACTCCTCTGGCCGCGTCGACAGCTTGACGACGTAGGAGAGACCGAAGTCGCCGTAGATGCGCTTGACCAGCGTCATCAGCTGCTCGACTTCGTCGCCGATCTGCGACTCCATGATGAAGCAGTGCGCGTCGTCCTGCGAGAACTGCCGCACGCGTGTCAGACCTGAAAGGACCCCGGACGCCTCGTTGCGGTGCAGCGGCGTCTGCTCGGCGAACCGGAGCGGCAGATCTCGATAGCTCCGCCCCTCGGAGGCGTACAGCAGGAAGTGACCGGGACAGTTCATCGGCTTCAGGCTCATCTGCTCGCCTTCGGACTCGATGAGGAACATGTTGCTCCGGTAGTGCGACCAGTGTCCGGACCGCTCCCACAGCGCCTTGTTGTAGATCAGCGGCGTCTTGACCTCGGTGTAACCCGCCGGCGCCAGCTTCTCGCGCATGTAGTTCGCGAGCAGGTTGTAGAGCACGGTGCCCTTGCCCTGCCAGAACGCCGCTCCCGGCGCCCACGGGTGGAACGTGAACAGACCGATGTCCTTGCCAATCCGGCGATGGTCGCGCTTCTTCGCTTCCTCGATCTGTGTGAGGTACTGCTTCAGATCGTCGTCCTTGAAGAACGCCGTGCCGTAGATGCGCTGCATCGGCTGATTGCGCGCATCGCCCTTCCAGTACGCATTCGAGTTGGACAGGACCTTGAACGCCTTCAGCCTTCCGGTCGAGGGCACGTGCGGCCCGACGCAGAAGTCGACGAACGTGTCGCGGTCCTTGATGAGGTAGCAGGAGACGAACTGTTCGCCGGCTGTCTTCTCTTCGATGAGCTGCACCTTGAGCGGCTCTCCGCGATCGCGGAAAAACTGAATCGCTTCATCGCGTGGCCACATCTGGCGCTCGTAGGGCAGATCCTGCCCGGCGAGCTGCCGCATGCGGACTTCGATCTTCTCCAGGTCTTCCGGCACGAACGGCCGCTCGACGACGAAGTCGTAGAAGAAACCCTCGTCGGTGGCCGGGCCGATTCCGCACTGGGTGCCAGGGAAGAGTTGCGTCACCGCTGCCGCGAGGAGGTGAGCGGTGGAGTGCCGGTACAGCGCGAGGGCTTCGGGACCGTCAGCCGTGACGATCTTGAGCGAAGCATCCCGATCGAGCGCGAACGTCAGATCGACCATCCGTCCATCGACCTCGGCGGCGAGCGCCTTCTTCATCACGCTCTGCGGCAACACCGAGGCGGCAAACTCCCGCACTGGCGTGCCGGGGGCGACGCTTCGCGCGGATCCGTCTGGAAGGGTGATGGTGACTGGAGACACGGACGATTACCTGAAAAGGGCAGAGGGCAAAGGGCGGAGGGTAGAGGTCAGGAGCGAGCGTTCGCGTGTCACCTTTGCCCTTTGCCCTCTGACCTTTGCCCTTCGTTAGGTGGTAGGCACGGGCGGACTCGAACCGCCGACCTCCTGCATGTCAAGCAGGCGCTCTAACCAGCTGAGCTACGCGCCTATGTTGTTACTGCCGCGGTCTGGCCCTCACAGCGACCCCGCCGGGGCCTGAGACGAACGCTCAGTATACGCCGAAAAAGCCGCTAGCGCGGCTTCTTCGTTCCATCCGAAGGCCGCTAGCGCGGCTTCTTGAGGTGCTCGATGGCCTTCTCGAGCGGGGTGTCGGTGGCGGGCGGAAGTTCATCGAAGCCGACGACCGGATTCGGCGCAATCACCGCCGGAACGAGGCCGTGCTCGTGGATGGGTGTGGTGCCGTCGGTCATGTAGTACCGCTCGGTTGTCATCCAGAGGCCGTAGCCTTGCGGCAGCAGAACGAGCTTCTGCACCCCAGCAATGCCGGCGGTGGGTTCGCCGACCAGATCCGCGCGCTTGTTTCCCGCCAGGGCCGCGGCGAAGACTTCAGCCGCGCTCGACGTGCCGTTCGAGACGAGCAGGACTATGGGCATGGTGATCGCGCCGTCGCCGGCCGCGGCCGGCGTCTTCACGGGCGGGCCGGTACGGCCACCGCGGACGCCCACCGTCCCCGACTTCACGAACAACTTCGCCGCCCTGACACCGTCTTCCGGATCGCCGTCGCCGATGCCGCGCAGGTCGATCACCGCGCCACTGACCTTGTCCTTCGCCAGTTGCGCGAACGTTGTCGCGAGCGCGCCCGCCACGGTCGAGTCGAACGTCGAAATACGAACGCGCGCCACGCCATTTACCATCGACGACGACACCGCGGCGCCCTTCGGCGCTTCTCGAACGATGTCAATGACATGCGGATCCGCGACGTTGCCGCGGATGATCGTGAGGGACACCTTGGAGCCCGGCGCACCGCGCAGCAGCCTGCGGCCCGTAATGGTCGACATGTCGCGCGTCGGCTTGCCGTCGATCATCCGGACGAAGTCCCCCGCCTGCAGGCCGGCGCGCGCGGCGGGTGATCCATCGCGCACACCGAGCACGCGGAGGTAGAACTGCCGTGTGACGACGAGACCCGTATCGCCGGGTGGAAGCGCGGCCGCGCCTTCGATGGCCTTCACTTCATCGGGCTGCAGGAACGCGCTGGATGTGTCCAGCCCGTCAGCGAGGCCTCGCATCGCGCCGTCGAGCACGCGATCCATGTCCGGCGGCTCGACGTAGGCAAGGCTGATCAACTGCACGACGTCGTGGAAGATGCGAAGGGGAGCGACGACGTCCTGCGGCGCGGCTGCTCTCGGCACGCCGATGAAGCCGCCGATCGTGACGAGCGCCACGAGCGGAGTCGAGACGAGAAACACAAGAACCCGGGTCCGTCGCGCCATGCCGACGATTATCGCAAATCCGGGGCCTTGACGGGGCCTGCCCACCGTGGGCGCGCAGCGCGAAGGTGGGCGGGTTACGCTTGTGCGCGATGCGGGTCCTGGGTGTCGATGCCGGCGCGCGCCGCCTCGGGCTGGCGCTGTCCGATGACACCGCGAGCCTGGCACGGCCCTGGCAAACAGTGCCGGCAGGTGCGACGCCCCGGCAGTCGGCCGAGGTCGTCGCCGCGATGCTCGAGGCGGCCCGGAACGCCGGTGATGACGAGGGCGGGCGAGTGGGGGAGATTGTGGTGGGATTGCCGCGGCGTCTCAACGGCGAAGACACCGATCAGACCGCGGCCGCGCGAGTGATGGCGGCCGCGCTGCACGAACTGACCGGCCTCGCCGTGCACCTTCAGGACGAGCGTCTCTCGAGCCGTGAAGCGGAATCGCGCCTCGCCCTTCGCGAGAAGGACTGGCGCAAACGGAAACAGAAACTCGACGCGGCCTCCGCCGCTGTGATCCTTCAGGACTACCTCGACCGTGCTTAAACGGCTCTTCCTCCTCCTGGTCGTCCTCGCCGTTGCCGCGGCCGGACTCGGCCTGTGGGCCCGCCAGCGGCTGAATGCGCCGTACCGCGGGTTTGTCGCCGAGGAAGTGTTCGTCGAGATCCCAGCCGGATCGAGCGTGGCGTCGATCGCCAACAGACTGGTCACTGCCGGCGTGCTCCCGGATGCATTGACGTTCCGGCTGGCGGCACGGCTGACCGGCGCCGATCGTCGGCTGCAGGCGGGCGAGTACAGGTTCGCCGGCCCGAGCACGCCGATGGCCGTGATGGAGAAACTCGCCACCGGCGATGTCTACAGCTTCAACATCACTTTTCCCGAGGGCCTCTCGATTGTCGAGATGGCGGATGCGTTCGCGCGCACGGGTCTCGGCAGCGCGCGCGATTTCGTGACCGCCGCGAACGATGCCGCCGGTTCCGCGTCCTTCGGCACGAACCTGCGATCGCTCGAAGGCTATCTGTTTCCGGACACCTACCCGCTGCCGCGGAACGCCACCGCCGATGATGTCGTGCGCGAGATGCTGGCGCGATTCGATCAGATCCTCACGCCGGAGCGCCGCGCGGCCGCGGCGGAGCGGGGCATGACGGTGCACGAAGCGCTGACACTCGCCTCGCTCGTCGAGAAGGAGACGGCCAAGGCCGAGGAACGGCCCGTTGTCGCGGCCGTCTATGTGAACCGGCTCAAGATCCGCATGCCGCTTCAGTGCGATCCGACGGTCATCTACGCCATGATGCTCGCCCGTAAATGGAACGGGAACATCCGCAAGACCGATTTGCAGATTGTGTCGCCGTACAACACTTATCGAGTCGCGGGCCTGCCGCCGGGGCCAATCGCCTCACCTGGGATTGCATCGATCGACGCGGTGCTCCATCCCGCGGACGTGCCCTATCTGTACTTCGTCAGCCGTAACGACGGCACGCACGTGTTCGCGAAGACGATCGCCGAACACAATCGCAACGTTCAGACCTATCAGAAGCGGCACTGAGCCATTGGCTCAGTGAAGCTTGAATTCCAGGACGAGGACGACAGACACCGGCATGGCACGGCCACCGATCGTGCCGGGCTGAAACAACCACTCGCGCACTGCCGCGAGCGCCTGCTCATCGAGTTCGGGCGTGAGCGACCTGATCGCGCGCGCGCGCCGCACGATGCCATCGGCGTCGACGATCGCCTGAACGATGACCTGTCCCTGAATCTTCTGGCGCATCGCGTTCGACGTGTACTTCGGCTTCACGTCCTTGAGCAGTACCGGCAGCGTCAGGCCCTGTGTCTTCGATGAGTACGCGCCGGCCGCGAAATCGTCGTTCGGCACCAGGTCCTCCCATTCCGCCGGGGGTGGTGGCGGCGGTGGTGGCGGTGGCGGCATTGGAACAGGCGGTGGCGGCGGAGGAGGTGGCGGTGCCTGTGGCTGTCCCGCTTGCTTCGTCGCCTTTGATGGCGGCGGCGGCGGAGGTGGCGGCGGGGGAGGCGGCAACGCCGGCTTTGCGGCCTTCGCTGGTGGTGCTGGCGGAGGAGGCGGGGGCGGCGCCTGTTGCCAGAAAGCAGCATCGAGCGCCGAGGTTACAGATGGCATCGATGCCATCGCGGAGCTTGCCGAGACGGGCACCGGCCGCAAGGCGGCGGCCAGCCAGACTCCGGCGATGGTCGCGATGACGAGGGCGGCTTTCACGTGTTTCGACACTGACATATCGCAGCTCCTGGTCCATTCAAGAATGCGTTCGACACGGCGCTCGGCAAGAGGTGGGCGCGCCATGGCCAGCGTGCCGGCGCGATGAGGCCGGCGGCTCACGGCCCCGAGAAACGTCGCAAGGATGTGTGCGTACCGGACCGGCTCGATCCCTCCCGAAAGCGCCACATCATCGCTGGCTCGTTCGGCCAGCGACGACACGTGACGCCGCAGCCACCAACCAAGCGGACTCGGCCAGAAGATGGCGCGCAGGAGCAGCGCGAGTTGCTGCGTCATGACGTCGCGCCGCGTCACGTGCGCCAGCTCGTGCAGCAGCACCGCGTCGAGCATGTCCTCCGGCCACGTCGTCCATCCGGCCGGCAGCACAATCGTTCGTCGCAGTGCGCCGGATGTCAGAGGTACATCAGTAGTCGCAGACTCGACCAGCCGGGGAAGCCTGTCGGATCCGAGGCGCGCTGAGAGCATCGCGACTCGATCCGTCACGGCCGGATCCGTAACGGGCGTCGCGTTCCGAGCCGCCCGGCCTGCCGCGCGGGATGCCAGCGCGAGCCGCGCGAGAAGCCAGAGGACGCCGGACAGATAGAGAAGGAATGCCGCGGTCGTCGCCGAGAATCCAGTGACGACGCCGTCGGCCGCCAGAAAAAACACACCTTTGCCTGCGCCGGCGGCCAGGCCGGTCGCGGATGCGCCCATCGAAAGCGGCAGGCCGAATGTTGGGACGAGCAGGCTCACGTCCGGGACCACCATCGTCAGCACCGGCATCATCAGCGCCACGACGATCACCACCCGCCAGAGCGCGAGGCTGTCGGCGGCGCGCCGAACCCGGCAGATGGTCAGCAGCGCGACGGCGATTCCGCAGAGGACGAGTCCCCGAATCGCCGCGTCGGCGAGGAGGGCCAATCCGGCGCGCGCCACCAGGTCGAGCGTCATCCCCTGGTCCGTCGCGCCTCGGCGATACGGCGCTGAATCCGTTCGAGATCACGCGGGGCCAGAACCTGATCGTCAACCAGGCCCATCACAAGCGCTTCCGCCGATCCGCCGCAGAATCTTTCGATGAGCTGCCGCACTGCGCGCGTGGCGACAGTCACCGGCGCGTCAACCGCGCGATAGAGGAAGGCTCGCCCGTCCACACTGTGCGTGACGTAGCCCTTCGCCTCGAGCCTCCGCAGCACGGTGCGTATCGTGGATTCCTTCATGGGCCACACCGAGGCCAGTGCCTCGCGGCAACTCTCGGCGGTCACGGGACCGTGCGCCCAGACGTGATCCATCACGGATTGTTCGGCGCGGCCCAGGTTCCGGTGACGTGGCGGTTGTTTGCGACTCATTGTAACGCTACAAGTTGTAGCAGTACATCGGAACGCCGTCAAGCCCTGACCGCGGCCACCCTCAAACGCACACGAAGGCCACGAAGATTCAATCGAGACCACCATGCGGGCTCAGGGGTTGCCCCAAACCAGGAACTTAGTGGTCTCACTGTCTCTTCGTGATCTGAGTGTGTGTCTGAGGTGGCCTTACCCCCACTTGAGCTTCTCGCGGAGCATGTCGAAGTACGTGCGCGACGTGGTGCGGAGCAGACGGAGCACGCGGGCTGCGCGTGCGATTTCGATCGTATCGCCCGGTTCGAGCGGGACGCCGAACTGGCCGTCGAACGTCACGACGGGATCGGTGTCCGGTTCCACCATGGGTGTCAGCCGGATGCGCGATGCGGCCGGCAGGACGACCGGCCGGTTCGTGAGCGCGTGCGGCGCCAGCGGCGTCAGCACCACGGCATCCGCGGAAGGATGCAGGATCGGTCCACCTGCCGAGAGGTTGTACGCCGTTGAGCCGGTCGCGGTCGCCACGATGAGACCGTCGGCCTTCACGTGCGACACGCGTTCGGTGTCCACATCGACGTCGATTTCGATCATGCGCGCGAGCGCGCCGCGTGTGACAACGACGTCGTTCAGCGCGAGGCGTGTGGCCGTCATCGCGCCGTTCCGCATCACGCGTCCCTCGAGCAGCAACCGCGTTTCGGTGGTCGTCCTGCCGAGCACGATCATCTCGAGCGCGTCCGCCATTTCGGAGCGGCCGATCTCGGTGAGGAAGCCAAGACGTCCGAGGTTGACGCCCACGAGCGGGACGTCGTACGGCGAGTGCGCGACGGCGCTCGCGGCATCGAGCAGCGTTCCATCACCACCGAACGCGATGACAACGTCTGCGTCCCGGCCCAGATCTTCGCGGCTTACGACCGGAACGCGATCCGTGAGGCCGGCGTCCGCGGCGCTTCGAGTTTCGACGGACGCACGGCAGCCCCGTGCCTCGAGTAAGCGCACGGCTTCGACCATGGCTTCGAGGGCCGCCGGCAGCGTGTGCCGCGCGATCAGGCCGGCGCGAGAAACGGATGGGGCGGGCGGGGTGGTCATCGCGGGTGTCCGAGCAGGAGCAGGAATTCGCGATTGCCTTCAGCGCCCGTGACGGGTGAAGGCTCGACCGCGAGCCGCTCCAATCCTATCCGAAGGGCCGCGCGCGTGACCTCGTCGATCACGCGTGAATGTACGGCGGGATCCGTCACGATGCCGCCCGCGCCGACGTCCGGGCGGCCGGCTTCGAATTGCGGCTTCACGAGCGCAACCACGCGGCCCCGAGGCCCGAGCAGTGGCGGCACGACCGGGAAGATCTGGGCCAGGGAGATGAAAGACACATCGATTGTGACGATGTCGAAGGCGCGAAGATCGGCTGGAAGATCGGCGGGAGTGAGATAACGCGCGTTCACGCCCTCGAGGCAGACCACGCGCGGATCCTGGCGGAGGCGCCAGTCGAGCTGGTTGTGGCCCACGTCGATTGCCACAACCCGTGCGGCGCCGCGGGTGAGCAATACGTCCGTGAAGCCGCCCGTCGAGGCGCCGATGTCGAGCGCCAGCGCCGACGTGACGTCGATCTGAAAAACGCTCAGGGCGTGGTCGAGTTTGAGGCCGCCGCGGCCGACCCATGGGTGATCGGGCTGGCGAAGTGTGATTTCGGCCTCGGGATCCACCTGCGCGCCGGCCTTGGTCACAGGCTGGCCGGCGACCTGCACATCGCCGGCCAGCAGCAGCGCGCGCGCACGTTCGCGCGACTGCGCGAGACCGCGGGTGACGAGGAGCTGATCGATTCGGACCTTTGACACGCTACGCCTGGCGCGTGAGACTCCACGCGGCGATTTCGGCGAGCCGGCCGCCGATGCCCTCGCCATCGAGCGCTGCGGTCGCGCGGGCAACACAGGCTGCCGCAAGTCTTCTTGATTCGGCAATTCCGTAGCGCGCCGGATAGGTGGGCTTGCCCGCTGCAGCGTCCTTGCCGGCGGTCTTGCCGAGGGACGCACTCGATCCCTCGACGTCCAGCACGTCGTCGATGATCTGAAACGCGAGGCCCAGCTCGCGCGCGTAGTCGTCGATCGCCGTCACCATCGGCGCCGCGCCGCCGGTCAGAATCGCTCCGGTCACGGCCGACGCGCGGATCAGCGCGCCCGTCTTGCGCGCATGCATGTCCTCGAGCGCGCGTGCATCGCTGATGTCGACGGCGGCGCCTGGCACTTTGCCGGCGGCGGCCAGGTCGATCGCCTGTCCGCCCACCATGCCCACCGCGCCGGCTGCCGAGGACAACACAGCGGACGCCCGCAACCTCAGCTGGGCGGGTGCTTCCGCGGATCCCGGAAGCGACGCCGGGGACGGGCTCGACGCGAGCACGTTGAAGGCTTCGGTCAACAGTCCATCGCCGGCGAGGATGGCGAGGCCATCACCCGAAACCACGTGTAGCGTCGGCCTTCCGCGTCGCAGCGCGTCATCGTCCATCGCCGGCAGGTCGTCGTGGATCAGTGAGTACGAGTGGATCATTTCGATCGCGACGGCGGCGGGAAGTGCGCGGGCCCTGGCATCGGCCGCGCCGAGTCCGGTCCGTGCGCCGACGGCCTCTGCAGCGGCGAGGGTAATGCACGGGCGCAGCCGCTTGCCGCCGGCCATGACCGAGTAGCGCATGGCATCGACGATCAGCGGCGGCGCCGCCAGCGCGGCGAGCACGCGTTCCAGGCCGGCGTCGGTACCGGTTCGGAGATCGGCGAGATAGGCCGCGAGCGAGTCGTCCGTGCCGCGCACAGCGCCTACCGGTCGTCGTCGTTTCCGGCCAGATGGGACGCGTCGGAGAGCTCGCCGCGTTCGGACAGCACTTCGATGCGGCGCTGCGCGGCGCCGAGCTGATCGTGGCAGTAGCGCGAGAGCTCCACGCCGCGCTCGAAGAGCGCGAGCGATTTGTCCAGCGCGAGATCGCCGTCCTCGAGCTGTTTGACGATCTTCTCCAGCTCGGCGATCGCGGATTCGAAATCCTTGATGGATTGGGTCATTGCGATGTCTTGCGTTCCTCGACGCGGCAGCCCAGCTCGCCCTCGGCGAGCGTCACGCGCACCCGCGTGCCCGGCTCGACTGCGGCTGCGGACCGAATGATACCCGTCCGCGCCTCGTTCCAGCAGAGCGCGTAGCCGCGACCCAGCACCGCGAGCGGGCTCAGCGCATCGAGGCGGGCGGCGAGCGTCGCGGTCCGGCGTTCCGCCTGATGATGCCGGGCCGTGACGAGCGATCGGAGGCCGTGCTCGGCGGTCACCGTCCGGGCCCGCATGTCGCTGATAACACGATGGATGTCACGCCGTTCGAGCCTACGCCGGAGGACATCGAACGTCGCGATGGCGATGCCGAGGTTGATGGACATCGCGCGCTCGAGCCGCGACGTCAGTTCCGAGCGATCGCGATCGCGCAGGGCAATCGTGACGGGCCACTGATCCAGCCGCATCGCGAGCCGTTCCGCTCGTTGCGCCTTCGCCGTTGCCAGCCGCATCATCGTGGCGCGCAATCGCTCGGCGGCGCGATCGATCCGCGAGTAGAAGTTGTCCGCGCGATCGACCACGAGCTCCGCGGCATTCGACGGAGTCGCGGCCCGGAGGTCGGCGACGAAGTCGGCAATGGTGAAATCGATCTCGTGGCCGACCGCTGAGACCACGGGCACGGGACACGCGACGATCGCGCGGGCGAGCTGCTCGTCGTTGAACGCCCAGAGATCCTCGGCGGATCCGCCGCCACGACCGATGATCACGACGTCGACATCGGGCACTCTGACGATGGCCCTCAACGCCCGAATCAGGTCCGAGGGCGCGTCGTCACCCTGGACGCGCGCAGGCCGAATCACGACGTTTGCGTTGGCGTGCCGGACGCTCAGAATCCGCAGAATGTCGCGCAGCGCGGCACCGTCGGCTGACGTTACGATTCCGATTCTCCGCGGCAGCACCGGCAGCGGGCGTTTGCGCGCCGCCTCGAACAATCCCTCCGCCTGCAGGCGCCGCTTCAGTTGTTCGAACGCCGCCTGCAGCGCGCCGAGCCCGTGCGGCTCCATCACGTCGACGATGAGCTGGTACTCGCCGCGCACCTCGTACACGCTGATGCGCCCGCGCGCGACGATGCGCAGGCCGTCCTCGGCGCGGAACTTCAGCGCGCGCGCTTCCTTGCGGAACATGACGGCGCGAAGCTGTGAGTAGTCGTCCTTCAGCGTGAAGTAGATGTGGCCGCTCGACGCGGGGCGGCAGTTGGAAATCTCGCCCTCGACGGTGACCCCCTGGAAGTCGCCTTCAATCAGATGTTTGAGCTGTGCGTTCAGCTCGCTGACTGACAGCGGCGCGCGGCGCGGCCCTGGGACCTCGTCCTGGTCCTCGTCCTCAAACGGCAGGCCTTCCCAGTCAGAGTTCATCCACGTGCTTCGCGGAGAGGTTCAGCCGCTCGATCGAATGCGCGCGCCCGGTCTGCTCGTCGGCCTTCACAAGCACGCCGTTCAGCCTAGGATTCTCGGTCGCGGTCTCGAATCGCTGCGGGAGCCCGGTGAGGAATCTCTGAATGATGGCGTTGCGTTCGACGCCGATGACTGAATCGTGGGGCCCGGTCATGCCGACGTCGGTGATGTAAGCCGTGCCCTGCGGCAACACGCGCTCGTCCGCGGTCTGCACGTGTGTGTGCGTGCCGACGACGGCGGTCGCGCGGCCGTCGAGATGCCATCCCATCGCGACCTTTTCAGACGTGGCTTCCGCATGGAAGTCCACGAACACGATCTTGGCGCGATCCTTCACGGCGGTCATCTCATCGACGATGACGCGGAACGGATCGTCGATCGCCGTCATGAAGACGCGTCCCATCGCGTTGATGACGGCCACGGGCACGCCGTTCGTGGCGCGCGCAACGAAAGTACCGCGGCCAGGCGTTCCCGCAGGCATGTTCGCGGGCCGGAGCAGGCAGGGTTGCTCGGCGAAGTAGGGCAGGATCTCCTTCTTGTCCCACGTGTGATTGCCGCCCGTCATGACGTGAACGCCCCACGACATGAAATCGTCGGCGATGTCCGGAGTCACGCCAAACCCCGCGGCTGAATTCTCGACGTTGGCAATGACGAGATCGATGCCATGCCGATTGACGAGCGCTGGTACCGCGCGGCGTACAAGCTCCCGGCCAGGGCGCCCGACGATGTCGCCTATGAAGAGGAGTGTTGTCACGCGGGATCGACAGGAATGAGGTGCATGGCGCCGCGCCGTTCCTCCACGTGCGGCAGCACGACGCGGAGTTCGCCTCCGGAAGTGGTGGCGCGCGCGCGCAGGGCGTCCACCGAAGACGAGATTCTCACGGCGCGCGCGAAACGACCGTAGCTTCGCTCGGCCAGGTGATACCGCACGCGGGGCTCGGACGGCGGCGCGAGCTTGGCCCCGACAACGAGCAAGGTGTCTCTCCGGACCGCGATGCGAATCGAGTCGGCCTTCACGCCCGGAACGTCGAGGACGATCTCCAGCGCCGTTCGTGTCTCGAGGACGTCGAGCGGCGGCCGGCACTCCGCATTGAGCGTCGCCACGCCCGGGACTTCGCGATCGAGGGCAGCCAGAAGCTCCAGCGCATCCTCCGCAAGGTCAGCGGCTTCCTGTCCAAATCGCTGCGGCACGACCCCATTCTATCGAGGCAGTCAGCCGTTCACTGATGAACACACTCGTTTCAGGCCGAAACAGGCGATATTAATATGAGTGTAATACACTTAGATTATATATTTGACAAGCACGCATATAGAAGCTAGCATCTCTTCAGTGCCTGTGAATCGGAGTCAGAGGCAGGAGGAAATGACGATGACATTGACCCGTTGGAGCCCAGTGCGCGACCTCGCCGCTGTCGAGGTCGACCTTCTCAATCGCATGTTCGAATCAGCGTGGGGCGGCGAATCATTCGCGCGCGCCGCGTGGGTGCCCGCCGTCGATATCTTCGAATCGCCGGAGAAGGACGTCGTGGTGAAAGTGGATCTTCCCGATGTGAAGCGGGAGGACATCAAGGTGACGTTCGAGAACAACGTGCTCGTGATCGAAGGGCAGCGCGAGATTGTCGCGAACGTGGATCAGGATCGCTTCTATCGTTTCGAACGGGCGCACGGACAGTTCCGCCGGAGCTTCACGCTGCCGGCCACCGTCGATGCGTCGCGCGTCGATGCCAGCTATGCCGAGGGCGTGCTCACGGTGAAGCTGCCGCGTCGCGAGGAATCGAAGCCGAAGACGATCTCGGTTTCGTAGGCCGCGTAAGTTGATGGCCGGATGGAGGCCGGGTCGCTATAAGACCCGGCCTTCGTTTGTACGCTCGAACGCAGCGGCGATCTGATACACGGTCGCGTCATCCCAGGCGCGGCCGGTAATCTGCAAACCAACCGGCAGTCTGCCGGCCGTGAGGCCGCAAGGGACACTGATTGCCGGCAGTCCCGCGAGCGACGGACCCACCGTAAACACGTCCGCCAGGTACATCTGAAGAGGATCGTCGAGCCGTTCTCCGAGTTTGAACGCCGGCGTCGGGCTCGTCGGCAGCGCGATGGCATCGACGTGCTCGAAGGCCCGCTCGAAGTCGCGCCGGATCAGCGTCCGTACCTGCTGTGCTTTGAGGTAGTACGCGTCGTAGTAGCCGGCCGAGAGCGCGTAGGTGCCGAGCATCAGCCGCCGCTTGACCTCTGCGCCAAAGCCGCGGCTGCGCGTTCCCGCGTAGAGTGCGGCGAGAGATCCGCCTTCGACACGCGCGCCGTATCGGACGCCGTCGTACCGCGCGAGATTCGAGCTCGCCTCCGCCGTGGCGACCAGGTAGTAGACCGCGATCGCGTGCTCGCTATGCGTCAACTCGACCGCCCGTACCGAGGCGCCGGAGGCCGCGAGCGCTGAAAGCGCGCGTTCGAAGGCGGCGCTGACCTCCGCATCGACGCCACGCTCCAGCAGGTGGCGCGGTACGCCGATCCGAAGGCCTTCGACGCCACGATCGATCTTCGACGAGCACGGTGCGGCTGCATGCGTTCCGCATGTGGCGTCTCGCGGATCGGGACCGTCGATGACGTCCTGAACCAGTGCCGCGTCCGCTACTGTTCTTGCGAACGGACCGATCTGATCCAGGGACGATGCGAACGCGAGGAGACCGTAACGCGACACGCGGCCATATGTCGGCTTGGCGCCGACGACGCCGCAGAGCGCCGCGGGCTGTCTCACCGATCCGCCGGTGTCGGACCCGAGGGCGATGGGCGTGAACCGCGCCGCCACCGACACGGCGGATCCGCCGCTGGACCCACCCGGAATCCGCTCGGGATCCCAGGGATTCCGCGACGGTCCGAACGCGGAGTGCTCCGTCGAGGATCCCATCGCGAACTCGTCGCAATTGGTCTTGCCGATGACAACCGCGCCCTCGGCTTCGAGCCGTTCGACGGCGGTGGCGTTGTACGGCGGCGCATAGTCTCCCAGGATCCGCGACCCTGCCGTAGTCTTCATCCCACGCACGCACAGGTTGTCTTTGAGCGCCACCGGCACGCCATGCAGGCGGCCGCGTCTGTCGCCGGACGTGTCGAGCTGGCGGGCCCGCGCCAGGGCGCGATCGCCGGCGACGGTCAGGAACGCATGCAACTTCCGGTCTTCCGCGGCGATCGCATCGAGCGCGGATTGCACCGCCGCTTCGGCGCTCGTCTCGCCGCGTTCGATGGCCGCGCGTAGATCGTGGGCGGAGAGGCTGCGCAAATCCATCGCGATCAGAGAACCTTCGGCACCCGGAAGAGCCCGGCGTCAACGTTGGCGTCGGGCGCCTGTTCGAGCACGGCGTGGCGATCGAGCGGGTCGACGGGGGAGTCGGCACGCAGGGGTGAGACCGCCACGCCTGCGTGCGGCGGTACGTTCGTCGTGTCCACGCGCTGAACGCTCGTGGCGTAATCGAGAATCGAGCTGAGCTGCTCGGCAAACCTGGGCGCATCGCCGGGTTCGATCGCGAGCCGCGCGAGCTCGGCGATCCGTTCGACATCCGCGCGCGTGAGCTGTGATCCCATGACGGCCGGATGCTAGCATGGCGCAACGACGCTCTTTGCGAGGTGAGGTGTCCATGCGCGCGATCGCCGCGGCCGTAGTTGCCGCCCTGCTTCTTTTCTGGCCGGTCTCGACCCGTGCCTGGGGGCTGGACGTTCATCGGATGATCACGAAGCGCGCGATCGCCGGATTGCCGGTCGGCCTGCGCGCGTTCTACACCGCGCGCGCTGATTTCATCAGCGAACACGCGGTCGATCCCGACATGTGGCGCCTCGTCGGTCTCAAAGGCGAACTCGGCGAGGAGGATCCCAACCACTTTCTCGACATTGATGGCCTCGGCGATCCGCGCCCGTTCAAGGGCGTGCCTCGCGATTGGAACGCGTACGTGGCCAAATACGGCGCCGAGCTCGCGAATCGCACCGGCCGCGTGCCATGGCGGGCGGAAGAGATCTACAAGAAGCTTGTTGAACGGTTTCAGGAGGCCGCAAAGAACCCGAACGGCTTCGGTGCTGAGAACGCGGCGTATCTTTCGGCGATCATCTCCCACTACATAGAGGACGCGCACCAGCCGTTTCACAGCGTGGCGAGCTACGACGGTCAGGCCACGAACCAGCGTGGCATCCACGCGCGTTTCGAAAACGACCTGGTCCTGCGCAACGTCGCGACGCTGAAGCTCGCGCCGGTGGTCATCCATCCCGTTCCCAACGTGAAGGACTTCATTTTCGATGCCCTCATTTCCGGCGAGGCGCTTGTGCAGTCGATCCTTGACGCGGACAAGAAGGCGATCGAGGGGCGGGAGTTCTACGACGACGTGTACTTCGCTACGTTCCTCAAAGGCACGCGCGCCGCGGTCGAGCGCCGGATGAGCGAGGCGGCCAGCGGTGTCGCCAGTGTCATTACGGCCGCCTGGACCGAGGCCGGCAAGCCTGCGTTGCCCGTGAAGAGGACCGCGGCACCGGTCCGGATCCGCCGTTAGCCCTTCGCCGCTCGATGCAGGTCTATCTCGTCCCCGTCGGTGCGAAGCGCCATCACCTGTACGTCGAAATCGACGACGACGAGGAGACCGGCACCGCGGCGACTGAGCCGCCGCGGGGATGGATTGGAAGGCAAATGTCGCGCTTCCGCGCGATGCTTGCCGAGGCCGAGGCTGAACGGCGCCGGACCGAGCGCGGCGAAACCGTCAAGTCCTCGGGTCTCTGGAAGTGGATCCTCCGGAAGATCGCCGAAACCATCGCCGAGCAGCGCCTGCTGTGGCACTTGCGCGGCGAAACGGCGGTCGACCTTCGCTACCCGCCGGATCTCGGCGCGGACGGCGCCCTCAAGGAAGTACGTGAGGAATTCGCGCGGGACAGCGCGAAGCACCTGCGCTGGCTGGTGATCGACGGTCTCCTCGTCGCTATTACCGGGCCGCTCTTCTTCTTCGTGCCCGGACCCAACGTCATCTCGTGGTACTTCACGTTCAGGGCGGTGGCGCACTTTCTTTCCTGGCGTGGCGCGCGAAAGGGACGCAGCGTCATCGACTGGCGGCCGGAGATGTGCCCGCCGCTCGCGGACGTGCGGCTCGCGATTCAGCTGCCGGCGGCGGACCGCCGCAAGCGCCTCGAGGCGATTTCCACCGCGCTCGGCCTCAAACATTTCACCGGCTTCGTCGAACGCGTGTCGTCGTGATTGTTATACTCGCGTGGCCGTGACGCTTGAAGAACTGGCCCGGCGCCTCGAGTGCCGGGTGGATGGCCCGGCGGCCGCCGGCGCGATCGAAATCGCACGCGTCGCCGCGCTCGCCGACGCCCAGCCGGGCGATCTCACGTTTCTCTCGAATCCGAAATACGCATCCGACGTCGCTTCCACGCGCGCATCCGCCGTCATCGGGGATGACAGCCTGACAGGGGCGCCGTGCCCGGTCCTCCGCACCAAGGACGTGTATCTCGTGATGGCGCGCGCCGTCGGGCTGCTCACACCGGCGGCTCGTCCGGCGCCCGGCATCAGTGCGCTGGCGTCGATCGATCCGACGGCGACCATCGGGCCGGACGTGTCCGTCGGCGCGTTCGTCGTCGTTGGTGCGCACGCGCGCATTGGCGCTCGCACGGTGATTCATTCGCACGTCGCCATCGGGCGCGAGTCGACCGTCGGAGACGACTGCGAAATCCATTCACACACAGCGGTCCGCGATCGTGTCGGGATCGGCCATCGTGTCGTTCTTCAGAACGGTGTCGTGATCGGCGGGGATGGCTACGGATTCGCGCGACGGCCCGACGGCAGCCACGAAAAGATTCCCCAGGTCGGACGAGTCGTCATCGAGGACGACGTTGAGATCGGCGCGAACTCGACCGTGGATCGTCCGGCGATCGGCGAAACACGGATCGGCGCCGGGACGAAGATCGACAACCTCGTGATGGTGGCGCACGGCGTGAAGATCGGCCGCAACGTTCTGCTCGCCGCGCAGGCGGGCATTGCCGGAAGCACGACGCTCGAAGATGGCGTGATCATGGCGGGCCAGTCAGGCGCCATCGGCCATGTGCGGCTCGGCAAGGGCGCGGTGGTCTCCGCGAAATCCGCCGTGACGAAGGACATCGAACCTGGCCAGCAGGTGGCCGGCATTCCGGCCGGGGACATCGCCGAGTGGCGCGAATCCGCCGTGCTGCTGCGCCGGCTGCCCGAACTTCGCCGGTTGATCTCGGATCTCGACGCCCGTCTCGCCGCGATCGAAGCACAGATCAAACGGTGACGAGCGCCGGCGACTGCTGAAAACCGGCCCAAAACGAGCCGGCATGCCATAATCCTCGTAATGCTTCGCACGAAAACGTTTCGTTTCGTGTTCCTGCTGGCGTCCGTCCTCGTGACGACGAGCGCCACCGGCCCGGACACGATCGTCAGGCCCGCCAAGTTCGATTACACGATGACGACGCTGCCGAATGGCCTCCAGGTCGTGTTCCTGGAAGACCACTCAACGCCGATCGTGCACGCGGCGCTGTGGTACCACGTCGGCTCGAAGGACGAGAAACCTGGCCGAACGGGATTCGCGCACCTGTTCGAACACCTGATGTTCAAGGGATCGCGCAATGTGAAGCCGGATCAGCACCCGTCCTGGATCACGAGCGTCGGCGGTCAGGCGAACGCGTTCACCGACGAGGACGCGACGGTGTACTGGCAGACCGTGCCGGCGCAGTACCTGCCGCTCGTGCTGTGGCTGGAGGCCGATCGCATGGCCTCGCTCGACGTGAGCGAAGAGAAGTTCCACAACGAGCGCGAGGTCGTGCAGGAAGAACGGCGCATGCGGTTCGAGAATCAGCCGTTCGGACGGCTCCCCGAAATCATTTTCGACAAGGCGTTCACGACGCATCCATACAAACATCAGACGATCGGCAGCATGGAGGACCTGCAAAAGGCGCCGACGTCGGCGGTGCAGGAGTTCCACGATACGTACTACGTGCCGAACAACGCGACGCTGACCCTCGTCGGCGATTTCGAGACGAGGCAGGCGCAGGCGCTCGTCGAGCAGTACCTGGGCCGCGTGCCCAAGGGCAAGCCCGTGCCCCGGGACATCGCCAAGGAGCCTCCGCAGAAGTCCGGAACGGAGTTCACCGTCTCCGAGGCCTGGCCGCTGCCGGCGGTGGTCGTGTCGCATCACATCACCTACGACGGCCATCCCGACGCATATCCGCTGCACATCCTCGCGAAGATCCTGTCGGATGGCGACAGCTCGCGCATCTACCGGTCGCTCGTCTACGAGAAGCAGATCGCGCTCGCGGCCTTCGGCGAGGCCAAGCTCATCGAGCATCCCAACCTCTTTTATGCGGTCGCGATCGTCCAGCCGCCGAACAAGCCCGAAGCGGTGCTGAAGGTGCTGCAGGGTGAGCTCGATCGAATCAAGACGGAGGGCGTGACGGCCGCGGAGCTCAGCCGCGCGAAGCGCCAGTTTGCGCGCGACTACATCCTCGGTCGCGACACCGTGCAGCAGAAGGCACTGCATCTGGCGCACGCGGTGGTGATTCACAACGACATCAAGACGGCGGATGGAGAATTCGACCTCTTCCAGAACGTGACCGTCGCGGACGTGCAGCGCGTGGCAAAGGCCTACTTCACCTCCGAATCGCGCATGCTGCTGACGATTCTCCCGCGCGCCGGTTCGGCCGGACGGCCGGGCGTGTTGCCGCCTGGCTTTGAACTGCCCCGCGAAGGAGGCCGCCGATGAGGATGACCGGCCGCATGAGGCTCTTTGTCTCGGCGCTCGTCGCGGGCCTGCTCACCATCTGCGGAGCGGACGCCCAGCAGTGGCCGCGCAGCAATCCGCCCGGACCGCTCGGCGCGCGGCCGGTGGACTTTCCGCCGTACGAGATCAAGACGCTTCCGAACGGCCTTCAAGTCCTCGTCGTGCTCCATCACGAGCAGCCGTCGGTGTTCTTCCGGTTGCTGGTGCGCGCCGGCGCGGTCAACGAATCGGCCGACAAGCCCGGCGTCGCGAACTTCGCGGCTGGCCTCCTGAATCAAGGCACGAAGACGAAGGATGCCGGGGAAATCGCGAACCTGATCGAATCGGCGGGCGGCGTGATCGGCAACGGCTCCGGTAACGAGCTGACGTTCGTCAGCGGCGCGGTCATCAAGGATCAAACGGACCTGATGTTGTCGCTCGCGGCCGACATGGTGCAGAACCCGGCGTTCTCCCAGGGCGAGATCGATCGCCGCAAGAGCCAGACGCTGTCGTCGCTCGAAGTGAGCTACGACGACCCGGAGTCCATCGCGAATCTCGTCTTCAACAAGCTGATCTTCGGTTCTCACCCGTACGGCCGGCCGGCGGAGGGCACGCGCGAATCGATCGCGCGGCTCACGCGCGACGACCTCGTGGCGTATCACCGCACCTGGTTCGTACCCAACAACTCGCTTCTCACCATCGTCGGCGATCTCAAGGCCGAGGAAGCCTTTGCCGCCGCACAGAAGGCGTTCGGCAGCTGGGAGAAGCGCGAGATCCCGGCGCTGAAGCCGATCGATCCGCCGCCACCCACGCGCCGGCTCGTCGTCATCGATCGCCCCGGATCGGCGCAGACCGAGATCCGCGTCGGACACGTCGCGATTCCGAGAACGCACCAGGAGTACGTGCCGCTCGACCTGGCCATCAGGATCCTTGGCGGCGAGGGGGCGAATCGGCTGTTTGGCGTGCTGCGATCGGAACGTGCCCTGACCTACGGCGCCTCCGCGGATCTCAATGCCTATCGCATGACCGGCGAAATCGTGGCCGAGACCGACACGCGCACGCCCGCGACCGGTGAAGCCCTGCGGCTGATGGTGGATGAGTTCTCGCGGCTGCAGCGCGAGTCCGTGAATCCGCTCGAGCTGCACGGCGCGCAGGACTTTCTGGCCGGAAACTTCGCTTTGACCATCGAATCGCCGAGCGCGATTGCACAGCAGGTCATGGCGCACATGTTCTTCGGTCTCGACCTGTCGGAGATCGAGACGTATCGCGACCGCGTGGAGCGCGTGACGACCATGGACATCCAGCGGGTCGCCAAGCAGTTCCTCAAGCCGGATCAGCTCTCGATTGTGCTGGTCGGCGACGCGTCGGCGTTCGCCAGTCAGCTCAAGTCGCTTGGTTTCGCCGACTTCGAGCGCATTCCGCTCGCCGACCTGGATCTCAATTCCCCGACACTCCGGCGCGGCGGCCGGCAGCCAGGCCCACCGCCCAGTCAGTGACCCAGCCGCGGGTGATGATTTCCTGCGGCGAGGCCTCCGGCGATATCTACGCCGCGGGCCTCGTCGCCGCACTTCGACACCTCGAACCAGACATCGATATCTTCGGCTTTGGCGGGCCGCGGATGGCCGCGGCCGGCGCGCGCCTGTCCGGCGAGTTCCGCGAGTTCTCGGTAACGGGAATCGTCGAGGCGCTGCGTGTCCTGCCGCGTTCGTTCCGGATGCTCCGGCACCTTCGGAGCGAAGCGGCGCGACTGCGCCCGGATGTCTTTGTCGCGATTGACTTTCCCGATTTCAACTTCCGGCTGCTTCCGGCGATGGCCGGGCTTGGGATTCCAGTCGTCTACTACGTCAGTCCGCAGCTCTGGGCCTGGCGGGAAAGCCGTATCGAGACCATCAAGAAGTACGTGCGGAAGATGCTCGTGATCTTCCCGTTCGAAGCGGACATGTACAAGAAGGCCGGCGTGCCCGTCGAATTCGTCGGGCACCCGCTCGTCGACCTGGCCGTGCCAACGAGAGATCGCTTCGACGTGCTCGCAGCGGCGGGCCTCGATCCGCACCGGCCGGTCGTGGCGCTGCTGCCGGGCAGCCGCCGCAATGAAGTGAGCCAGATCCTGCCGACATTGGTGGACGGCGCGGCGCTTGTCGCCTCGAGAGTGCCCGGTGTGCAGTTCCTCGTCGCCCGGGCGCCGTCGCTGGATGACGAACTGTTCGCGCCAATCGAACGGCTGCGTCAGCGGGGCGTCCCCGTCGCCATCCTGACTGAGGCGGCAGACGACGTGCTGGCCGCGTCCGACGTGGTCATCACGGCGTCTGGAACCGCGACCGTTCAGACCGCCCTCCACGGCAAGCCAATGGTGATCGTCTACCGGCTGGCGCCGCTGACGTACAACATCGCGCGGCGGTTCGTCCGCGTCCAGCTCTACGGCATGGTCAATCTCGTTGCCGGAAAACCCGTCGTTCCCGAGTTGATTCAGGATCGTTTCACGGCCGAAGCGGTCGCCGCCGAAGTCACGCCGCTCCTGACCGACGCCGCACGATCGGGCGAGATGCGGCAGTCCCTTGCCACCGTTCGGGCCAGACTCGGCGCGCCAGGCGCATCGGCACGCGCCGCCGCGGCGGTGCTCGGGACTACAATCTAGCGATGCGATCGTTCGTCGTCTCTGTCGCCGCGCTCGCCTGCACCGTCCTGACCCTCGAAGCCAACGTCGTCATCCCCGCTGAGTTCCGCGAAATCGTCCGCGAATCGAGCCTCATCGTCCGTGGACGTGTCACCGACGTGCGGTCGGAGATCGCGGCGGGCGTGGGCATCGAATCGATCGCGACCGTCGCGGTCGAATCGCGGATGAAGGGCGATTCGCCCTCGTTCGTCTACGTTCGCGTGCCCGGCGGGGAAGTGGGCCGATCCCGGGTCGTGATGACCGGGTCAGTCACATTCAAGGCCGGACAGCGAGCGGTCTTCTTCCTCCGAGCGGCCGGCGCGGACTCGACCATGCGCCCGGTCGGACTGACACAAGGGATCTATCGCGTGCAGCCGGAGCCGCGGACCGGGCAAGCCGTCGTGGCGCCGCCGCTCGTGAGCGGTTTCACCGAAGCGCGATCGGGACCGGCCGTGCGCGGCGACACCCGGCGCAGGCTGCTGCCCGTGCAGGAGTTCGAGGGTCTCGTACGCCTCGTCGTGGCGTCCTCTGGAACCGCAGCTGTACCGCGAGGAGGTGGACGTTGAAGACCAGACGTCGCATCCTCGCGCTCATCGTCGTGGCGGTCGCGGTGGCCGCGGGTCCCGCACTTCACGCGTATCTCAAACTCGGTTACACGCTGAACGGGCGCCTTGTCGGACTCGAGTGGACGACGGCCGTGCCGTATCGGGTCACGAACCGCGACATCACGGGAGTCACGGCGGCGCAGCTGCAGGGCACCGTCGCCGCCTCGTTCGCCGAATGGGCGCGGCCCGCGAATGTCCAGATTGGATCGCAGTTCCTCGGCTTCACGAGCATCGATCCCGCCATCAAGGACGGGCAGACCGTCATTGGCTTCAGGTCCCGGCCGGACCTCGATCGTACGCTCGGCGAAACGTCCTTCGAGTTCGATGCCGTGACGGGTCAGTTCATTGGCGCCGACATCTTCCTCAATTCGTTCTTCGACTGGTCCGTGGCGGCGAACGGCGATTCGTCCCGGTTCGACGTGCAGTCGATCATGACCCACGAGATCGGCCACCTGCTCGGACTCGGCCACTCGGCGCTAGGCGAGACGGAGCCGCGAAGCGGCGGCGGGCGCACGGTGCTTGGGAAGCGCGCCGTCATGTTTCCGATCGCCTATCCGCGCGGCAGCGTTCGCGATCGCACGCTGCAGGCGGATGACGCCGCTGGTATCACGGACATCTATGGCACCACGCAGGCGGGCCGCGATCTCGGCGCCATCGCGGGCAAGGTGACGCTCAACGGATCGGGCGTGTTCGGCGCCCACGTCACGGCCTTCAACATGTCCACCGGCGAGCTGGTGGCTGGCTTCACGCTCAATAACGCCGGGGACTTCGTGATCGCCTCGCTCGCCCCGGGCGTCTACATCGTCCGCGTCGAGCCCCTGGACGATGCGGACATCGATGGATTCTTCGACGATGACACGCCGCTGAACCTGAATTTCCGGGCGGCCTACTACACCAAGCAGGTGGCGGTCCCGAAGGGTGGGACCAGCGGCTCGATCGAGATCAAGGTGAAAGCGAAATGACCGGCGTAAGACGGAGTCTCGTTGCGGTTACGGCGGTCACGGTTCTCGCGATGTTCACGGCAACGGGGGCGGAGGCGCAGGGTGCGCCTGGCGCGAAGCCGGCGCCCAAAACCAAACGCGCGAAGGAATTCCTGATCGGGGGCATCGTGACCGGGCCGACGCCGGTCGGATCGGCGGATGCCGAGTTGCTGAACGGCGCGGGTGACGCATCGGTCACCCTGTTCAAGACGACCAGCAAGATCGCGCCAGGCTTCGGCCTCGAGTCGAACATCGGACTGCAGATCGGCAAGGCGCTTTGGGTGGAAGTGTCAGGCAGTTTCACGCGCGCTAGCATCAACACCGACATCCGCAGCGATTTCGAGAACGCGTTCGACGAAACGATCTCCTCCTCGATGTCGCGTTTCACGGTCGAGGGCGGCATCGTGAAGTACTTTCACGAGAAGGGATCTCGCGCCTGGTTCGTCCGCGGAACCGGCGGCTGGATGCGCGAGACCGCCGGCGGCAACACGCTGACCGGGGATGGTGTCATTGCCGGTGGCGGACTTGGATTCCGGCAGTGGTGGCGTACGAACGGCAAGGGCTCGGTCAAACGCGTCGGCCTCCGCGTGGAAGGCCGCGCCGTTGTTCGTACGGGTGGGATTTCGCTCGGGGAAAAAGGCGTCCGGTTCGGACCGGCCGGCGCGGTTCATCTTGTGTTTGGATTCTGATTCATGTCACTCGATACCTTTAAGACGCGGAGGACGCTCGTCCTCGGCAAGGACTCCTTCGACTATTTCAGCCTGACCGCGCTGGAGAAGGCCCAGGCGGGATTCGCCAACGTCGCGCGGCTGCCGTTCTCGCTCAAGGTGCTGCTCGAGAATCTTCTCCGGCGCGAAGACAACGCTTTCGTTCGCGCGGACGACATCGCGGCGCTGGCAGGAGGAGCGACAGGCGACAAGGAAATCTCCTTCATGCCTGCACGGGTCCTTCTGCAGGACTTCACCGGTGTTCCGTGCGTCGTCGATCTGGCGGCGATGCGCGACGGCATCGCGCAACTGGGCGGCAACCCGGACAAGGTCAATCCGCTGCAGCCGGTCGAGCTGGTGATCGATCACTCGGTGCAGGTCGATCATTTCGGCCGCGCCGACTCGCTCGCGCTCAACGCGGATCTGGAGTACCAGCGCAATCACGAACGGTATGTATTCCTGCGATGGGGCCAGACGGCGTTCCGGAATTTCCGCGTCGTTCCGCCGGAGACCGGCATCGTCCATCAGGTCAACATCGAATATCTCGCGCGGGTCATCTGCAAGGAGACGGAGGGCGGGCGGACGCTCGCATATCCGGACACCGTGTTCGGCACCGACTCCCACACGACGATGGTCAACGGCCTGGGTGTCGTGGGATGGGGCGTGGGCGGTATCGAGGCGGAGGCCGCGATGCTCGGCCAGCCGAGCTCGATGCTGATTCCGCAAGTCGTCGGCTACAAGCTCACGGGCCGGCTGCGCGAAGGCACCACGGCAACTGACCTCGTGCTCACGATTACCGAGGCGCTTCGCAAGAAGGGTGTCGTCGGCAAGTTCGTCGAGTTCTTCGGGCCGGGCCTGAAACATCTGACGATTGCCGATCGCGTCACGCTTGGGAACATGTGCCCGGAGTACGGTGCCACCGTCGCCGTGTTTCCGATCGACGACATGACGCTCGAGTACCTACGGTTCACGGGTCGAGACGAGAGCCAGGTGAATCTGGTCGAGGCGTACGCGCGCGCGCAGGGCTTGTTCCGTACGGACGACACTCCGGACGCCGTCTACGCGGACACACTCAGCCTCGATCTCTCCACCGTGGAGCCCAGTCTCGCGGGCCCGCGGCGCCCGCAGGACCGCGTCCCGCTCGGCCGCGCGAAGTCGTCGTTTGCAGCGGCGCTTCCTGAGCTGAAGAAGGGCATCAAGACGCCGGCGGCCGGCGCCTCCGGCGGCGGCGCGGCCGTCGCGGAGGCAACGTCGGTCGACATCGATCACGGTTCGGTTGTGATCGCGGCCATCACGAGCTGCACGAACACCTCGAATCCAAGCGTGATGATCGCCGCAGGTCTTGTCGCGAAGCGCGCTGTCGAGCTCGGGCTCACGCGGAAACCGTGGGTCAAGACGAGCCTCGCGCCAGGATCGAAAGTGGTGACCGAGTACCTCGTGAAGGCCGGTCTCCAGCAGTACCTTGATGCCATTGGTTTCAATCTCGTCGGCTACGGCTGCACGACGTGCATCGGCAACAGCGGCCCGTTGCCGGAGGACATCGCCGCCGAGGTGCGCGAGCGCGGGCTTGTCGTCTGCTCGGTCCTCTCCGGCAACCGCAACTTCGAGGGCCGTATCCAGCAGGACGTGCGGGCGAACTACCTCGCCTCGCCGCCGCTCGTCGTCGCATACGCCCTCGCGGGATCCCTGAACGTCGACATCACGACCGAACCGCTCGGCACGTCGCGCGACGGCAAACCCGTTTACCTGCGCGACCTCTGGCCGACCGAGCACCTGATTCAGCAGACGATGCTGGCGTCGCTCACCGCGGAGATGTTCCGATCGCAATACGGCAAGGTCTTCGAGGGCGCCGAGCGCTGGCGCGCGCTGCCCGTGCCGACCGGCGATCGGTTTGCGTGGGAGACCGACTCGACGTACATCAGACGTCCGCCCTTCCTCGAGAATCTGACGCGCGAGCCCGCGGCGCCGCATGACATCACGGGCGCACGTGCGCTCGCGGTGCTCGGCGACAGCATCACGACGGATCACATCTCGCCGGCGGGTTCGATCAAGGCGGACAGTCCCGCCGGTAAGTATTTGATTTCAAGAGGCGTGCAGTCGAAGGACTTCAATTCCTACGGCGCGAGGCGCGGCAATCACGAAGTCATGATGCGCGGCACGTTCGCGAACGTGCGGCTGCGCAACCACCTCGCGCCCGGCACGGAGGGCGGATGGACGGCCTTCCTGCCTGCCGGCGAAGTGATGTCGATCTTCGACGCGTCCGAACGGTACCGCGCCGCCGGCGTTCCGCTCGTTGTCATTGCCGGCAAGGAATATGGATCCGGTTCGTCGCGTGACTGGGCCGCGAAGGGCGCGATGCTACTGGGCGTCAAGGCGGTCATCGCCGAGAGCTTCGAGCGCATCCATCGCAGCAATCTCGTGAACATGGGCGTCCTGCCGCTCGAGTACGTCTCTGGCATGTCGGCTGTGTCACTCGGGATCACCGGAAGGGAAGTGTTCGACTTCGCCGGCTGCGGTGCCGCGCTGACGCCGCGATCAACACTGACCGTCGGGGCGAAGCGCGAAGACGGCACGACGTTCGCGTTTCCGGTTCGCGTCCGCATCGACACGCCCGAGGAACTGACGTCGTTCCGGCACGGCGGGATCCTGCCGTACGTGTTGAGGAGACTTGCAGCCTCGTAGGCCGGGGCTTCAGCCCCGGCTCGCCAGGCGGCCCTAAAGGGCCGCCCTACGTGTCCGGATGCTCACACGCGACTCCGTTCTCGCTCGTGCGCGTGAGGTGGGATTCGATCTCGCCGGCATCGCACGCGCCGAGCGGCATCCTAAGCTCGCCAGACTGACGGAGTGGATTGCCGCCGGGCGCCATGGCGAGATGCAATACCTCGCCGATTCGGCGTGGGAACGCATCGATCCTTCCGAGGTTCTCCCGACCGCGCGATCCGTGGTCTCGCTCGCCGTCGTCTACAACTCCTCTGAGCCCGCCGCGGGTGCGATCTCGCGCTACGCCTGGGGCGATGACTATCACGACATTGTCCGCGAACGGCTCACGTCGCTCGTGCGCTGGATGGCGGACACCGCCGGGCCCGGATTCGAAGCATTCTCGTGCGTCGACAACGGGCCGGTGATGGAAAAGGTGTTTGCCGAACAGGCCGGCCTGGGCTGGATTGGCAAGCACACGTGCGTGATCAACCCCGCGCTTGGGTCGTGGCTGTTTCTTGCCGAAGTGCTCATCAACGTCGAGTTGGAGCCGGATGCCCCCGGCGTCGATCAGTGCGGCACGTGCACGCGTTGCATCGATGCGTGCCCGACGGCCGCGATCGTGGGCCCGTACGAGCTCGACGCGACGCGCTGTATCTCGTATCTGACGATCGAGACGCGGGCCGGGCTGCCGGAGAAGTGGCGGCGGTCATTGGCCGATAAGGTGGCCGGCTGTGACATCTGTCAGGACGTGTGTCCCTGGAATCGTCGCGCGGCGGTCTCAGCGAATCCCGCGTGGCGCCCGCACGAACGGCTGCGCGGCGCGGGTATCATCGACCTCTGCCGGCTCGACGACGACGCCTGGCGCGGGATCATCCGCACAAGCGCGATGCGCCGCGCCGGCCTCCGGCGCATCCGGCGATCGCTTGCCTACGCCGCCGCGTCGCTCCCGCCCGTGGTACGGCGTGATGCGCTCGAGGCGCTCGCGTCCTGGCCGTCGTCGGAGTTTCCCGAGGTGGCGGACGCCATCGACTGGGCCCGAGCGCAAACAGAGGCGTGATATCGTCGCCGCACCGGGGTTGATGCGCGCGCGCGAGGATCACGGATTCACGCTGATCGAACTCCTGATCGTGGTGGCCATCATCGCGATACTGACTGCACTTGCGACCGCCGGGCTCATGCGCAGCCGGGTGGCCGCGAACGAAACGAGCGCCATCGCCGGCATCCGCGTGACATCGAGCTCCCAGAAAGCGTACGCCGTCAGCTGCGGGTTTGGCGCGTATGCGACCAGTTACACCGTGCTCGGCACCGCCGTCGGCGGCACGTCCTCCTACATCTCCTCGGATCTTGGCGGCGCGCTCTCGCCAATCAAGTCCGGTTTTCAGTTCAATCTGACCGCGGGTGCCGGTGCGACCGCGGGTCCGCCGGACTGCATCGGACGGCCCACTATCACGGCGTTCTATGCCACAGCGGTGCCGCTATCGGTGTGGTCCGGCAGCCGGAGCTTCGCCATCAACGGCAACGGCGTGGTCTGGCAACTCAATGGCGCCACCGCCCCGACCGAGCCATTCGGTGCGCCCGCAAGGCCCATTCAATAACGCGCTACACTGGAATCCTATGTCGCTCGCTCCGGCACTGCTTCTGTCGATGCCGCAGCTCATCGATCCCAACTTCGCGCGCACGGTGGTGTTGCTCTGCGAGCACGCACCAGAAGGCGCGTTCGGGCTGGTCGTGAACCGGCCGTCGGAAATCAGCGCCGCGGAAGCCGTGAGTCTCGAGCCGGCGATCGAAACTCCAAACGACCTGCCCCTGCTCATCGGCGGTCCGGTGGAGCCGCATCGCGGCTGGATTCTCACCGCGGCCCCGCCCGACGATGTGGAGCATCGGGAACTCGGCGCGGGCCTGTTTCTCTCCGCGTCGCCGGTGCTCCTGCGGCGCGCGCTCATGGCGCGGCCGCTGCCGAAACGCACCGTCGTGCTCGCCGGCTATGCCGGATGGGGGCCCGGGCAGCTCGATCAGGAACTCGAACAGTCCTCGTGGCTCATCATGCCGGTCGAGCTGGACCTGATCTTCGAGATCCCCGCCGCAGCCAGCTGGGAGATGGCGATTCGCCGCCTTGGCGCGGACCCGTCCCTGCTGCACGCGAGCCAGGGAATCCATTAGTTCAACCTGCAACCTGCAACCTGCAAATCAGCCCCCCGCCAGCCTCAGGTTCAGCGGCGTGCTCTTTCCTTCGACCAGCGTCACCGCGATCGACGCGGTCACAAGCCTCGCCAGGAATTCCGGATCGTTCCACTCGCCGGACACGACGTCCGTGAGGGCGGCAACGCGATACTCGCCGGCCGGCAGCCCCGTCACCGAGTACCGGCCGTCGTTGCCGGGCCGGGTTTCGATCACTCTCCGCGATCCCGGCGTCCAGTAGGCTCTGTCGCCTGGAAAAACAATGATGAAGTAGTCGGACGCCGGCCGGCCGGATGTGTCCTGCAGCACCCCGGCGAGTTGGGTCGGCCGGTCGATCAACGTGACGGCCAGATCCTTTATGCCGCCCGTTGCCGGAACCTCGAGCGGGGCATCAAGCGCATCGCGGCCGTCCGCGCTGGCGGATTTCATCGACCATGGTCCGCTGAACGCACCAAGGCGCGTGAGCCGGTACGTGCCCGGCGTAACCCCGACGAAAACGAACTTCCCGTCGGCATCAACCTCGCCACCCGCCGGACCCGCGGACAGGTTGCCGCCGCTTCCCGGAGGTACGAGCAGGAACCGGATGCCGGTGAACGCTGGCGGCGGCGACGCGCCGTCGAGCACGACACGGCCACTGACGGATAAGCCAGAGTGCAGATCAAGTGAGACGGAGACATCACGGCCGTCAACGACGACATCCGTCATGCCCCACCAGATGGCCGTCGCGGCGTCTGGCGGGCCGCCGCCGCGGGCCCCGGTCGCGGCCGTCTTGGCCAGGAGCGTGTACTGCCCTGGCGTGACGCCGCCAAACGAGAACGTCTGGTCGGCGCCGGGCCGTGAGATCCATTCCGCGGGCCTGATCAAACCGCCCAGCACCTGTGCCTGTGCTCCGGCAGGCGTCAACGTGATCGAGAGCGAACGCAACGTCACGCCCGCCGGCAGGTTGATCGTTCCGTCGACCCGCGCCGTCGGAATGAGCTCGATCTGTACGTCCACTCCCGCACGCTCTTCGGCGGCGGCCAGTGTCAGTGTCGCGGCCGAGGAAATCGACGTCGTGCCCGGGAAGAATACGGGCGCGTAGGCCGCCTTCGAACCTGCCGGCGCCTGGGACAGCGGCGGACCCGTTGCGCCGGAAGGAAACGTGCCCAGGTCACCGGTTCGTGCAGGATCCGCGAGCGCACGCGCACGTTGAATCTCCGCCGGGGTCAACCGGCGAATGTCCTCGAGCCCCAAGAGACCGCTGGTCCTCCCCGAACTCGGCGTCACCATCACGACATAGTCGCCCGGCGGCAGATCCCATGCGCGGTAGATACCGCGGTCGTCAGTAGTGCCACTGCCACCAGCGCTTGGCTGACTGAGCGTCTTCTCGCCCGTGAGCGGCGAAAAGCCGTAGCGCAGGACGCGAACGGCAGCCCCTGCCACCGGCTGCGCTCGAGCGTCACGAACCGCGCCGGTGATGACGCCGCCGCGGACGATCTTCATCACGACATCGGCAATTCTCTGACCGTCGCTCAATGCGACGGGCGTGCCCGCGCGCTCGGGGCGCTTCGCACCGTAGTTCACCGGCAGATAGCCCGGCTTGCTCGCCGTCAGATTGAACCGTCCGGCGGGCAGATTTGGAAAAGCAAACCGCCCTGCGTCATCAGTCGTCGTCGTTCGGCCCGGCATGCCGCGATCGACGCTGTTCAGTGTCACGCGTACCTTGCGCGCCGGTTGCGGTGTGCGCTCGTCGGTGACAACGACGCCGCCGATGAGAGAGGTGCCAGCGACGGGCTGCGCCGGTTGATCGCGGACGGTCTGTTGGGCCGCCGTCGAGACGCCGGCGAGCAGCCACACGCTGAGTGTCAGGGACGCGGTTCTCATTGCCGTCTCAGATCCAGCGTCCTGTTTTCGCCGGCGGTGATTGTCATGCGCGTGGCCGAACGGCTGATCGCCTCGAGTGACTTTGGATCCTGCCAGTTCTCCAGACGACCATCGTCCATGGCGGCGGCGAAATAGTCGCCGGGCGGGAGATCGCTCACGACATATCTGCCCGTCCGGTTTGCGCGGGCGGTCCGAAGACGGATCACCGAGCCTCCACCGGGCCAGAGCCTGCGGTCCACCGGGAACACGAGCACGGTGGCGGCCGAATCGGGAGTGCCCTGCACGTTTGTGACTGTGCCGGAGAGTTGGGCCGCGACACTCGTGCACGTGATGACGATCTCGGGTAGTCCTCCGGGGCGAATCTCCAGCGGTCCATCTAAAATGTCGCGATCGCCCAGCGACACGGATTTCACATGCCAGCCGGCCGGCAGGTCCGGTCGCACGGAATACGCTCCGCCTGGTACACCGATCGCGAACGCGGCTTTCGCATCGAGCTGCGTGGATATGGCGACTGATCCGCTGCCTGCCGTCGCCAGTCGCACGATGAGACCCTCGATCTCCTTCACCGGAGGCGCCGGCTGCTGGCCATCGAACTGCAGACGGCCTGTGACGCGAATCAAGCCCTGCAGGTTCACCCGGAGATCGGTGACGTCCGAGTCGCCGACAACAAGCGGCACGCTGGCCCACAGCACCGACGGATCGACGCCGGAGGGCAGCGTGTCGGCCGCCGTGTTCACGGACCGTTTGTTTACGCGAAGGACGTACTGGCCCGCCGGCACGCCGAGGAGCGTGAATGCGCCGCGCGCGTCCGTGAGCCCGGTGACTGTCTCGAATCCCGACTCGCTCGCATATTCGCCGGCCGTCACGGGCACGAGCCGCAACGCCGTCATTCCGGAGGGCCCGTTCGGTCCGGTCAATGTTCCGGAGACACGCACGGCTCGCAGGGCCTTGAGCTCGAAGTCAACGCCGTTTCGCTCTTCTCCCGACTTGAGAGAAATCGTCGTGGCGTCGGACGCCGCCAGGCCGGATGGATAGAACGTTGTCTGATACACGCTGAGCCTGCCGGACGCGTCAGGCGCGGGCGGAATCGCCGTCCGGTTCAGCGTCATCAATACCAGATCGCCGATCTGCTGATTGCGCGGCGAGCCGAGTCGCGAGAGTTCCGGGCTCGCGGCCGACATCTCAGCGGTCGCCGCCGATCGACCGCTGTCCGGGAACGCCGCCGCGAGAACTGCCGCAGGGAATGTCGTCTGCGTGGACGGCACGACGACTACGTAATCGCCGGGGACCAGCGTTGAGATTCGATAGATGCCCCGGTCGTCCGTGGTGGCGGGCAGGCCGCTGCCGACCGGCACACCAATCGTACGTGCCGAGCCCGTCGTGGACGCGCGCGTGAAGGCGCGCACCGTCACACCAACCATGGGTTCGCCGGCTTCATCGACGATAGTGCCGCCGATGGCGCCGTACTTCCACATCAGGATCTTCGCCGCGCCCGAGCGTTCACCTTCGGCAAGGTCGAAATACACCAACCCGCCTCCAGGCCGTCGCGCCCCGTAGAAGCTGTCGACGTACCCGGCCTTCGAGGCGTTGATCGCGTACCCCGCGTTTCTGGCGCCGATGGGCGGGGCGGGGAGGTCGGCGAAGAAGAAATAGCCTTCGGCGTCCGTAAGGACTCTGCCACGAGGTGTTGTGGGCAGATTGCTGCTCACGAACGGCGTCGTGAGAGTGACGATCACATCCGGCACCGGCTGATTGGTTGACGCGTCGACGACTTGGCCCACGATGAGCCCCGTGCGGGCAGGCGTCTGGTTAACCGCCTGCCCAGCCGCTGCGACCCGGACCAGTCCGGCCAGGAGCAACAGGAATCCAACGCGTCGCATGGGTGATGCCCTTGGATACGTTGGAATCCCGCCCGTATTTACTTCACCGGTGTCAGTCCCAGCTTTGTGGCCGCGGCGTTGAAGGCCACCAGATCGCTCGCGAGCACTTTGGCGAGAATGTCCAGCTGTTCTCTCAAATCGCCCACGAGCGCCTTGAAGATCGCCGGCGCGTTCCCAACAGGCCGCGCATCGCCACGGCCTACGATTGAGAGCAGGGACGCCAGCCGGTTGTTGATCTTGATGGGGAAGTTGAGCGGATCCTGATTGCTCTGGTTCTTCACCTGGTAGATCTCTTCTTCAACCTTCGACAGATTCGTGGCGAGTCGATCGCCGGCCGTCTTGAGCCCGGCGTCGTTCGACTTCGACAGTCGATCGGTGACCTGTGACTTGAGGTCGCGGATGCGGATCACGGTGTCGTTCGCCTCGGTCGTCTTGTCGCGAATCTGAATCGCGAGGTCGAACTGCGCCTGCAGGTCCGCGTCACTGACGTCCTTGAACAGCGGATTCCTCCGCACGCGCATCGTCTGCGTCTGCGTCCGGCCGTCGGTGGTCATGCGGACCGTGTAGTTGCCCGGCGCCCCGAGCGGTCCCTGCACGCCGCCGCCCCAGAGGACCATGCCGGGGAAACTTGTCGCGGGCGCATACCGCAGATCCCACGTGACGGTGTTGAATCCCGCGTTCATCGGCAGAACTCCTGGCCCTGCGGGTCCGCCGCCGCGTCCTCCGCCACCACCCCCTGCGCCACGCCCGCCACCAACGGCCGGAACCTCCGCTGCTGCCGGCGCTGTGTTTGTGAACGTGCGCACCACGGTTCCCTTGGGATCGACGATTTCGATCGTGACTTTCTGCGCTGGCTTCTTCACCCAGTACTTGATCTGCGCAGTACGGTAGGAGCGAATCGGATCCTCGGGTGCGAACAGGACGATGTCCGGCGATGAGGCGAACTCGGGTCCGAACTGACGCAGCGGTCCGATATCGTCGAGGATGTAGAACGAGCGGCCGTGTGTTGCGATGGCCAGGTCCGTGTCTTCCACCCAGATGTCCGCGATCGGCACGTCCGGCAGGTTCAACGAGAGCGAATGCCACGTGGTGCCGTCGTCGTACGAGTAATACATGCCGTGTTGCGTGCCGGCGTAGAGCATGTTCCGGCGCTTGCGATCTTCGCGAACGGCATGCGCGTAGTCATCGGCCCTCAGGCCGGCGACGATCTTCGTCCATGTCTTGCCGAAGTCGTGCGTGCGGAAAATGTACGGGGCCTGATCGCCGAGCAGCGGACGCTTGACTGCGGCGTAGGCCGTTCCTGCATCGAACGCCGATGCGTCGATGATGCTCACGCGTCCGAACTCCGGCATCTCCTTCGGCGTCACGTTAGCCCACGTCTTGCCACCGTCGCGGGTCACGTGAATCATGCCGTCGTCCGAACCCGCCCAGAGGACGTTGACGTCGAGCTTCGACGGCGCCAGCGTGAACACGGTTGCGTAGATTTCCGGGCCGTTCATGTCCCCGGTGATCGGGCCGCCCGAGTGGCCGAGCGTCTTCGCTTCGTGCCTCGTCAGGTCGCCGCTGATCTTCGTCCAATCGCGCCCGTTATTCGTCGTCTTCCACACGTGCTGTGTCGCCGTGAAAAGAATGTTGGGATCGACGGGGGAGAACACGACTGGAAACGTCCACTGGACTCGTTCAGGAATCGCACTCGCCGGTTCGCCAGAGAACATGCGCGGGTAGGGATGCACTTCGAGGCTCTGGCCCGTGCGCCGATTCGTATAGACGAGGAATGAACCGTTGTTGCCACCCGCGAAGAACACGTCCGGGTCTTTGGGGTCCGCCGCAATGAAGCCGTCTTCCGAGCCCCCAGGACTGTAGATGGCCGGCGGCGCCGGCGCGCCTCCGCGCCCACCGCCGCCTCCACCGGCGCGGCCTCCGCCAACTCCCGCACCAGCCGGGTCCGCGCCGCGTCCTCCACCGGCCGCGCCGCCCAGGTTGGACGTCGAGTCGCTCGACAGACAGACGGTGCTCCCATCCTGCTGCGCGCCGCACACGTGGTAGGGCAGATGGGCCGTTGTGATCACGTGGTAGTACTGCGCGGTCGGATAGTCCTGCGCGCTCCAGTTCGTGCCGCCCGCTATGGAGACCGCGCCGCCGCCGTCGTTCGCGATCAGCATGTGCTGTGGGTCGTCGGGATCGATCCAGACGTCGTGATAGTCGCCATGCGTGCCGCCACCCCAGCCCGGAATCGACTTGCCCCCATCGGTCGACTTGAACGCGTTGACGTTCAGCAGATAAACCGTGTCTTTGCTCTTTGGATCGGCCGCAACGTGCGTGTAGTAGAACGCACGCTGACGGATGTTGCGATTCTGGTTCACCATCGTCCAGGTCGCGCCGGCGTTATCCGAGCTCAGCAGGCCGCCGTTCTCGTTCTCCACGAGCGCATACACGCGATTTGAATCCGCGCCGGACACCGAGACCCCGATGCGACCGACGACGCCGGCCGGCATGCCCGGATTGCGGGTAATCTCGGTCCAGGTTTCGCCCGCGTCCGTCGACTTGTACAAGCCGCTGCCGGGCCCGCCACTCGACATCGTGTATTCCTTGCGGAAGGCCTCCCACAGCGCCGCATAGATGACGTTCGGATTGTTGCGATCGATCGAGAGGTCGATGCCGCCGCTCTGGGCATTCTTGAAGAGCACGCGGCGCCACGTCGTGCCGCCGTTGGTGCTCTTGAAAATGCCGCGCTCGTCGTTCGGCACGCCGTGCTGGCCGAAGGCCGCGACGTAGACGATGTCGGCGTTGGTCGGATGGATGCGGATCTTCGAAATGTTCTGCGCGTCACGCAGGCCCGTGTGCTTCCACGACTTCCGGCGTCGGTCGACTTGTACATTCCGTCGCCCGGCATGATGTTCCCGCGAATGCACGACTCACCGGTGCCGATGAAGACGATGTCGGGATTGCTTTCGGCCACCGCCACGGCGCCGACCGACGCGCTTCCGATCTGTTTGTCCGTTACCGGCGCCCAGGTTTCGCCGCGATCGGTCGTCTTCCACAACCCGCCGCCGGTCGCCCCGAAGTAGCCGATATTCGGTTGTCCCTTGACGCCAGCAACGGCAATCGATCGTCCGCCTCTATCCGGCCCGATGCTGCGCCACTGATAGGTGGCGAGAAGAGCGGGGTCTGCGCCGACGCTCGTCGGCGCTTGGGCGCTCATGCGATCGCCACGCAGGCTGGCGACCGCAAAAAGGCCACAGATGGAGAGCAGGGCAAGGCGGTTGGTACGCATGGCACAGAGTTTATTCAACAAATGGGCACAAGTGGGAACGACGGGAACAAGTGGGAACAACCTGCTTGGTTGCTTCGGGCGACGGGGTAGCTCAGTCCCCGCGCCAGAGCCTTACTGCACGTGGTCAGGTTCAAATGCAGGAGATTCTGGGTGGATCGGGCCTTGCTCGGTGACTAGCCATGATCGGAGACGAGCTCAAGGCGCGCACGCGACAGTTCGCGCTCGATGTGATCGACCTGTGTCTGAATCTGGGGACGGGCGACGTGGCGAAGTTGATTCGACCTCAGCTTCTCAGGGCAGGGACCGGAGTGGCGGCCAATCACCGATCAGCGACCCGGTGCCGCTCAGACAGGGAATTTGCCTCCAAGTTGTTGATCGTGGTGGAGGAGGCTGACGAATCCGAACTATGGCTCGATGTGCTTGAGGCGAAGAAGGGCGGACCTCTCGATCTGGTCCGCGCTCTAAGACGTGAAGCTCAGGAATTGCGCGCGATCTTCGTAGCGTCGCGACGGACAGTGCTCGAAAACATCAAGAGGCGGCGTCGAGAAAAGGTACAACGCCGAACGAACTCAAGAACCAAGCCGTAGTTCCCAATTGTTCGCGTCGTTCCCATTTGTTCCCGTCGTTGCAACTATCGCTTGAGAATTTCCTCCAGATACGCCACCGCCCGCTTGTCCTTCGACTGGCTCAGCTGGCTGACGGCTTCCTTGCGCATCACGGCATCGGTGGACGATGCGCGGGCGATGTCGAGAAGGTGCGGCACGCCCGCGTCGGAGGGGAGGCGGCCGATCGACGACACCGCGCGGCGACGAACGGCGTCGGCCTTGTCGGTGGTGGCGGCCTTGAGCGCGTCCGGCACGACAGCGACACCGCCGCGCTGGATGAAGTAGTAGACCGCATCCGACCGGACGTCCGCGTCCGGGTCGTTGAGCAGATTCCGCAGGGCCGGCACGACCGACGCGTCACGTGACTGACCGAGCGCGCTCGTGAGCGAGCGCCGATCCTCGGTGTTGGTGGCGCTCGAGAGCAGGCGGACTACCGTCGCGACGCCGTGGGCGCCCCGCATCGACGTGAGCGTGCTCGCGGCCTGACGGCGAACGTTGGCGTCCCGATGGTTGGTCGCGATGCGATCGAGCGCCGCGTCAGCCGCCGCATCCTGGTGGTAGCCGATCGCCCGGACGGCCGACTGCGCCACCGTGCGATCGTTTTCGTACATCGTGCGGTCCGTCGGACCCACGTCACCGAGTGACGCGAGGAATCGGACGCTCTCCGCGGGCGTGACGCCCTCGAGCCAGACGACCGTGCGGCCGCCGGCGTCCATCGGGCAGTCGTCCCCGACCGTGCGAAGCCGCTCCACGCGCCCGCCAATCACACGGGCGAGGATGACGAGGTTGGTGCCGCCTTCGAGCGGAATCGGGCCCTTCGGCTGCGCGATCGGCTGCCGCTGCGGTTCGGAGACGCCGTTGGTCGTGACGAACACCGATCCTTCATCCATGTACATGCCGCGCATGGTGGTGAAGCGGTCGCTGTACCAGCTGCACATGTCGCGGTCGCCCGCGACCATCGGTGCGCGCCACGCGACCCATGCTGGATCGCTGGAGTTGGTCGGCGAGGCGGCGGCGATTTCGCGATCGATCGCCGCCGCGCGCCGGGTCTCGATCTTCCCGTTCTGAATCTGCGGCGCCGCCTGCTGCGCCGAGAGCGAACTCGCTGCGGCCGCGACGGCCAGGCTCAGGATGAAAGCCGTTCTACGCATGTGCCACCGCTAGATGCCGGACTTGATGATTTCCATCAAGTAGTCGGCCGCCACCTTGTTCTTCGGCGCCATGTCGGCGAGCTTGCGCACGATTTCGGTCTTGAGCGGCAGGCTCGATTCCTTGCGGGCGATCGCCACGAGGCCCTCGGCATTGTTCTGGTTCGTGAGCGAAGAGATGATCGACTTCTTCGCCTCCAGGTCCGTCTCGCTGCCGTAGAGATCCACGAGCATCTGGCCCGTCTTCTCGCTTCTCATGTTGCCGAGCGAGCGCAGGGCGCGACGGCGGACTTCTGGATCCTTTTCGCTCTTGATGACGCGATTCAGCTGGTCCATCGCCTGCATCGATCCAAACGCGCTGATCATCTGCATCCGGAGCTCTTTCTCGTTCTCCTTCTCATAGAGCGTCCAGAGATCCTGCGGGCTCATCACGCCAGCCAGGCCGTTCAGGGCCGACGCGCGGATGGCGACCGGCGTCGAGGTCTGTCCGATGATCTGCGTGAGGGCCGACTGATTGCCGCTCGCCCTGAGCGCGTTGATGATGGCGATCTTCACGTCCGTGTTGCTCGTGGACTGATAGATGTCCATCAGATCCTTCGAGCTCGCGGTCGACTGCTGCTTGTTGCGGTTGGCCGCGAGGTACTGAATCGCTTCGAGCTGGAGGTCGGGATTGCCGCCGCCCTTCGCGAAGCCGAGCAGAATCTGGTACGCCCTGGGCTGGTCGCTGGTCGCGAGCGAATAGAGGAGCTTTCTCTTGAAGCTGAGGGAGTTCGTCTTGCCGAGCTGGCTCTCGGCGGCCTCGACGCCGCGCGCCGCGTCCTGCCGCATCAGGCCCTGAATCGCCAGCGCCTTGAGCTCCTCGTCGTCCGCGTCCGCGGGGTTGACGGGTTTGCCCGTCATTCTGCGCGCGTCCGCTTCGAGCACTTTCGCGTCCTGCATGTACGGGCTCGACCCGTGCTCCTTGCGCAGCACCGCGATCGTCGCGATGGAGTCCTCGGTCTTGCCGAGCCTGTACTGCGCGAAGGCCTTCCAGTAGAGCGCGCCGTCGACGTTGTTGCCTTTTTGCGCGATGACCCGATCGCACCGGACCAGGGCCTGTTCGTACTGCTTGCGGTTCACGTAGTCCCTGCAGGCGTTGTACTCGCCGCTGCTGGACCGGCCGTCGGTATAGACGTAGCTCTGCTGCATGCTCATCCGTGCGTCGTCCATCGCGATGCGCGCGTGCTCCACCGCGTCGCGCGTGGTCTCGCGAAGCAGCTGCGTATCGATCACCGGCATCGGCGCGAGCATCGGGATCGGCGGCAGCGCCGGCATCGTGACTCGCAGGTCGTCGAGGTTCAACCGAATCTGGTCGAGGTCCAGAGCGATGGGCTCGAGATCCAGCATCCGCGGCGCTCGTGGTGCCGGCACCGGCCTGGGCATCGATCCTACCTGGGGCGCTGGCCATGCCGGCGGCGCAGGCGCGACGACCGGAGCAGCGGGGGCCGCTGGAGGAACCGGAATCTGCGCCTGCGCCAGCCCGGCAAAACCGGCCAGCGCCACACCTGTCATCACCGCAATCGTCGTGCGAGTCCTGAGGTTGAAGTTAGCGAAGGTCATCTCAAAGGTCCTTTCGTGAACTGTTAGTCGTTGGCGTGTCCGACACGCTCTCGAATGTCGTTGGTGGCCGCGCGTACTTTGAACAGCAGCGCGTCTTCGTCAATCCGTGCCCTGAACCAGGCGCGATCGTTCTTGCTCGGACGCCCCTGGCCCCGGGCCACTTCCACGAGCACGGGCTCGAGTTCGTCGAGCATCTGCACGAGCCGCGGGTGGCCGCCGTCCTCGGCCGTCATGCGATAGAGGCGGCCTGCGGTGATCAATTCCTGCGCGCTCATGCGTTCGTAATCGAGCGAATCACGGTCGGAGGCGTTGCGCACTTCGACGAGGAGCATTTCCGTCTGCCGGAAGTGATTGTCGAGCGCGGTGTAGAGCACGAGATCGCGCGTGCTGGCCTGGCCACCCGGCAACGCCGGCGCGCTCGGCTCCGCGAGGGCCACATCGACGTCCGCCTTCGGCGTCATCGCCGGCCGTGACGCGATTGCGATACCGGCAACCGCCAGCGCGGCGACTGCGCCCGCGGGAACCAGGCTGCGCCACGTCCATCGCGAGGGGACGGGCAGGACGGCGATCTGCTGCTGCACGTGCGCCCACACGATGCGCTCGAAGCCGTCGGGCGGCTCGGGCACCGATTCGTTGACGAGTGTCAGCGCGCCCGTGATCTCCGCGCACGCCACCTGGCACTCCGCGCACGACGCCAGATGATCCTGGATCCGCTCGCGATCGCGCGGGCCGTCCTCGCCGCACAGATGCTGAATCAGTTCGTCTTCAGTCGGATGTGACATTTTTTCAGTCCGGGGGACTTCGTCCCGCCGGACCCCCTAGCGCCGTCGCTCGCGGGGCGCCTGTTGCCCCACTCCGCTCCGGCGGCTCACTCGCGCGGCTCGTTCGCGCTGTTTACGTCTTCCTCAAAGCTGCACCGTGCGCATCTTCACGAACGGCCCGAGTGCCACGCGCATCTTTTTCACCGCCCGGAAGATCGAGTGCTTCGCGGCGTTCGTGCGCAAGTCGAGCGCGTGACAAATCTCGTCGATGGAGCAGCCGTGGTAATGCCGCATCAGAAACGCGGCCCGCTCCTGTTCGCTGAGGTCGTTGAGCGCCGCCTGCACGCGCCCGCTGATCTGTCCGGCGAACACCAAATCCTCCGTCGTCGGTCCCGTGGCTTCCGGCGCCAGCCGGTCCAGTACTTCCGGCGCCTTGGCGGTTTCCCGCTGCGGCCGGCCGCGCAGATGGTCGATCGCGCAGTTGAAGCCGATCCGGTACAGCCACGTCCCGAAGTTCGATCGCGACTCGAAACGCGCGAGCTGCCGATAGGCCCGGACGAATGTGTCCTGGACCACGTCTTCGGCGTCGGCGGGCGATCCCGTCATGCGGTACGCCAGCCTGTAGACACTGCGCGAGTGGCGCTCAACGAGAACGCGGAACGCGTCCCCATCGCCTGCCATCGCCTTCGCGACGGCGGCCGCGTCGTCCAGATGCATCCAGTCCATTAGACGACACCCCCCGGGGGTGGTTAGTGACGGGATGTTATTCTCCCCGGGATGTTCAGGCGGCAGACGTCCGGCTCGGTGGTCTGCGTCTCGTGTGGCTACCTGGTCGGCGTCAAGGATGACCGCTGCTACCACTGCGGCCGCAGGAATCCCGCGCTTTTTGGCTTTGCGCCCGCGCTTCGCAGCCTGGGACACGACGCGGGTTTCGTCCCGCTCGTGACCGGGATCTGCGTCGTCGTGTACCTGTTGTCGGTGGCCGTGGGTGGCGTGGCCGAAGGGGGCGGCCTCCTCGGTTTCCTCTCGCCAGGTCCGGTCGGCACATTTCTGCTGGGGGAGTCAGGTTACGTCCCGGTCGTCGGCTTGCATCGGTGGTGGACGGTCCTGTCCGCGATGTGGCTGCACGGCGGTTTACTGCACTTGCTGATGAACATGTACGGCCTCCGGCAGCTGGCGCCCGGCGTTGCCGAGCTCTACGGGCCTGGCCGGATGGTGATCATCTACGTTCTCGGCAGCGTCGTCGGCTTCACGGTGAGCTCACTCGCCGGCGTCTTCTTCTCAGGGTTCCCGCCACCGCTCGCGCCGGGTGGCTTCACAATCGGCGCGTCGGCGGCGCTCTTCGCCTTGATCGGCGCGCTGCTGTACTACGGGAATCGATCCGGATCGCGATGGGTGCATGCGACGGCTAAGAGCTGGGCCATCTCAGCCTTCATCTTCGGGCTGATCATTCCTGGCATCGACAACTACGCGCACGCGGGCGGATTTGTCGGTGGCTATCTCGTGGGAAGGATTCTCGATCCGCTGCGCCAGGAACAGATCAATCACATTCTGATTGGGCTCATGCTGATCGTGGTGTCCCTGCTGGCGGTCATCGTGTCGGTGATTCACGGCCGGCCGCTCGTGCCGCTCATCTTTGGCTGAACAAACCAGGCTGACGAGTACTCATGCGAAAACCTGTTGTCCTGATAACTGGTGCGTCCGGGGAAATCGGCCACGGCCTGATCGAACGGCTGGCCGAGGATGGGGCGCGCGGCATTGTGACGCTGGATCTGGCGCCGCTGGATTCGACGCTGTCGAAGAAAGTGCTGCGCGAAGTGATCGGATCGATCCTCGACCAGCCGGCGCTCGAGCGGATTCTCGCGGAGTTCGAGGTGGATCTCGTGTTCCATCTTGCCGCCCTGCTCTCGACCCGATCCGAGTTCGCGCCCCGGACGGCGCATCAGGTCAACGTAGAGGGCACGCTCAACCTGCTCGAATTCGCGCAGCGGGAGGGCGAGTCGCACGGCCGGCCCGTCGTCTTTCTGTACCCGTCGTCGATTGCGGCGTTCGGACTACCGTCGCTCCAGACGAAGACCGCCGCCGGGCGCGTGCGCGAGGACCAGTACGCGCATCCGACGACGATGTACGGGTGCAACAAGCTGTACTGCGAGCAGCTCGGCGACTACTACGCGCGGCACTACAAGCAGCTCTCCGCGGATCCCGTGAGTGGGCGGGTGGACTTTCGCGCCGTCCGGTTCCCCGGTCTGATTTCGGCGGTGACCGTGCCGTCCGGCGGCACGTCTGACTATGCGCCGGAGATGATTCACGCGGCCGCGAAGGGCGAGCCGTACGCGTGCTTCGTCCGGCCGGATACGAAGATTCCGTTCATGGCGATGCCGGACGGCGTGGAGGCGCTGCTGGCGCTGGCAGCCGCGCCGAGGACCGCGATTACCCAGTCCGCCTACAACCTCGGGGCTTTCGCACCGACCGCGGACGAAGTACGCGCCGAGGTTCTGCGCGCGTTTCCCTCGGCCGAGATCACTTACCTGGTCGATGAGAAGCGCCAGGGCATCGTCGACTCCTGGCCCGAGGATGTCGACGACAGCGCCGCGCGCCGCGACTGGGGCTTCGCCCCGCAGTACGACTTCGCCGGCGCCTTCCGCGAGTACCTGATTCCGGCGATCAAGAACAGATACCGTTAGGGTCAGGCTAGGGGCCGACCCGTGCCTGACGCGTGTCTGACCCTGGCGGCGCGGGTCAGCGCGGCATCGACGCTCGGGCAGACGTTCTCAGCGCCGACGTGCTCCGTGAATCGAGCCTGGCGCATGACGGCGCGAGGCTGCTCGCGTGCGCCGCAGAAGATCGCGGTGCGGCCGGACGCGCGCACGCGCGTGGCCAGCTCCTCCAGCGCGCGCAGACCTGTCGCATCGAGCGCCGTCATGTTTCTCAATCTGAGCACGACGACCTCCGGCAGCTTTGGCAAGTCGTCGATCACCTTCTGAATCTTGTCCGTCGCGCCGAAGAGGAACGGGCCGTGAATCCGGTAGATGGCGATGTACTCGGGGATGTCCTTGCCCTGCAGGACGTGTTCGCGGCCCTCGCGCAGGTCCTCCGGCGTCACGCGCGACACGGTCGTCGTGACGGCAATTCGCCGGATGAAGATCAGCGCCGCCAGGACCATCCCGACTTCCACCGCGACCGTCAGGTCGGCAAACACCGTGAGACCGAAGGTAACCAGCCACACCGCGATGTCTTCCCGCGTCTGGCGGAGCAGCGCAGGGATTTCTCCCCATTCGCCCATGCGCCACGCCACGACGAACAGGATTGCGGCGAGTACGGCCATCGGGATCCGCGCCGCCAGCGAGGCGCCGGCGAGCAGCACCACGAGCAGCGTGGCCGCATGCACCATGCCGGCCACCGGGGTGCGCCCTCCCGATCGGATGTTCGTGGCCGTTCGCGCGATCGCACCTGTCGCGGGCAGTCCGCCGAACACCGGCGACGCGATGTTCGCGATGCCCTGTGCGATGAGCTCGACGTTCGGATTGTGCCGGTCGCCGCTCATCCGATCCGCGACGACCGCGGACATCAACGATTCGATCGCGCCCAGCATCGCCACGGTTACCGCCGGCGACAGCAGCGTGAGAATCAGCGACGGAGTGAACTTCGGAATCGATATGGCCGGGAGTCCCGACGGGACGCCGCCGAACCTGCTGCCCACGGTCTCGACCGGCAGCGCAAACACCCAGACTGCCGCCGTGCCTGCCACAAGGGCGACGATGGTTCCCGGGACCCTCGGCGTAAGTCGAGCCATGACCACGATTACGGCAAGGGCCGCGACTCCCACGGCCGCCGCCGGAGCGGACGCCGTGTCCAGGTGTCCGGCAATCGCGCTCATCCGGGCGAGAAACTCACCCGTGTTCTCCTGGAAGCGGAGGCCAAGAAAGTCCCGGATCTGCGTGCTCGCGATGAGCACGGCGATGCCGTTCGTGAACCCGACCACGACCGGCCGAGGAATGAACTTCACGGCCGATCCAGTCCCGGTGATGCCGAGCAGCACGAGCATCACGCCGGCCATCATCGTGCACATGAACAGGCCCGCCACGCCGTGCACCGAGATGATGTTCGACACCACAACCACGAATGCGCCGGTCGGTCCGCCGATCTGTGTCCGCGATCCGCCGAGGGCGGAAATCAGAAAGCCGGTGACGATGGCGCAGTAGATGCCGGACTGCGGCGGCAGACCCGACGCGATGGCAAACGCCATCGCCAAGGGAAGCGCCACCAGTCCCACCGTGACGCCGGCAACCAGATCGTGGCGGAAGGTAGCCCGGTCGTAGTGTCGGAGAGCGAGGACGGACTTGGGAGTCCAGCGCGAATGACGATGCGGCATTCAAACGCCGGCCGGCGGCCGGATGCTAAGCTCAGAGCCTAGCAGAATCCGCGTGCCTCCGCCGGTGCTCGATCCCGCCCTTGTCGTCCGCGCGTACCGCGAAGGCATCTTTCCAATGGCGATGGAGGACGGGGAGATCGCCTGGTTCTCACCGGATCCGCGCGGCGTCATTCCGCTCGAGGCATTCCACGTGCCCGCACGGCTCGCGCGCGTCGTCCGCAGCGCGCGCTTCGACGTGCGCATCGACACGGCGTTCGAGGCTGTCATGCGCGCGTGCGCGGATCGCCAGGACGATGACGGCGGCACCTGGATCAGCGAAGAGATCATCGCGTGCTACGTCACGCTGCATCGCCTGGGCCTCGCGCACTCGGTGGAAGCGTGGCAGGGCGGTGCGCTCGTCGGCGGTCTCTACGGCGTCCACCTCGGCGGCGCGTTCTTTGGCGAGTCGATGTTCCATCGCGTGACGGATGCATCGAAGGTCGCGCTGGCCGCGCTCGTGGACAGGATGCGCCGGCGCAACTTCCGGCTTCTGGACATCCAGTGGGTCACGCCCCACCTCGAGCAGTTCGGCGCGATCGAGATCGCACGCGAGGAGTACGTAACGCTGCTGCGGTCCGCGTTGAAGCGCGACGCGTCGTTTGTCTAGTGGACGGTGTAGGGCTCGCTGAGGGTGAACGGCGCGATCGTGATGTCGAAGAATTCCCCGCCCCGGCTGACCATCTGGTAGGTGCCTTCCATCTTGCCGAACGGCGTTCCGAGCGGGCAGCCCGACGTGTACGTGAACGCCTGGCCGGGCGCGAGCGTGGGCTGTTCGCCGACGACACCCGGTCCCCTCACTTCCTCGACATGGCCGCTTCCGTCGGTGATGATCCAGTGACGCGACAGCAGTTGAACGGTTTCCTGGCTCTCATTCGTGATCGTGATCGTGTAGAGGAAAAACCACTGTTGTTGCGCAGGGCGCGACCGATCGGGCGCGTATTCGCTCTCGACCGAGACGCGAATGTCGCGTGTGGTCGCCTCCGACGTGAACATGGAGCAATGATGGACGATCGTCACGCATCGCGGCAAGGGCCGCGGCCCACCGGCGCGGGCCTGTGCGACACCTGCCTGCACGCGCGCGTCATCACCAGCGACAAGGGATCCGTGTTCGTGATGTGCGCGCGAGCCGCGACCGATCCGAAGTTCCGTAAGTACCCGCCACTGCCGGTGCGGGCCTGCGAGGGTTACGAGGTACGATAAACAGCGGTATGCATACGATTTTGCCCGCGCGTCTGAAGCCGGGCCAGGAAGAGTCCTCGATCCCCGAGCCGGCCGCCGTGACCGCCGCGTCTGCATCGCCGCTGATTCGCGGCCGCGCCCTGATCTTCTGGGATCCCAAAGCCCCGGCCGGTACGAAGAAACTCGACGCGATCGATACCGATCAGATCACGCCGGCCGCCGACTGCGTCTCCGAGAGCCTGGATACGCTGGATGAGAAGTGGAAGGCCGGCTCGTTCCGCTACCTGATGCCGGACTTCCGGGCGCGCGTGCACGGCGGCCGGACGTTCCTCGTCGCCGGCGATCGCTTCGCGATCGGATCGTCGCGCGAGATGAGTCCCGCCGGCCTCAAGGGCGTCGCCGAAGAAGCCGGGCTCGAGATGGTCGTCGTGTGCGGCAACAACATGGGCGACATCTTCCGGAGGAATTCGTTCAATCTGGGCCTGCACGTCGTCCAGTGCCCGGACGCCGTGGCGGACGCGAAGGACAACGACGAATTCACCTTCGATCCCGATACGCGCGCTCTCGCGAACGTCACGCAGGGCAAGTCGTACACGCCGGTGCCGCTCTCACCGAAGGAAGAGGAGATTCGCCGGAGCGGTGGCATCTTCGCCGTCGGCCGTCGCGAGTTCAAGCCGTCCGTCGTCACCGCGCCCGTCATCGATTTTCCGGACGCGGCCGCCGCCGATGGGATGACGACGACCGAGCAGATCATCTGGGCGCATCGCGTAGACAAGCAGATGGCGCCGGGAGAGCTGAGACCTGGTGCGACGCTGCGCGTCTACGCGGATCTGCTTCCGGCGTCCGACGGCACCGCGCCGTTCAGCATCCATACGTTCAACCAGATCACCGGCGGTCAGACGATCCATCCGCGCCAGGCCGCGGTCGCGAACGACCATTTCGTCTTCACCGGCAAGGACGAGGACGAGAAGCAGACGTCGATCGGACGCGCGTTCGCGAAGGTGCATGGCATGGAGAAGCCGTACTACGCGACGCCCGGCGACGGCATCTTCCACTTCTATTTCCCCGAGCAGGGACTCGTGCTGCCGGGGCAGTTCATTCCCGGCGCGGACTCGCACAGCCGCGCGTACGGCGCGTACGGCGCCGTCGGGATCGGCGTCGGCTCCACGACGCTCGGGTTCGGCTGGGCGACCGGCTACATCTATTTCACGCTCGCGAAGGCCCGGCGCGTCGTCTTCAGCGGCCGGCTGAATCCGTGGGTCGGCGGCAAGGACATCGTCCTCGAGCTGTTGCGGCGCTGGGGCGCGAAGCAGTCACAGGGCATGAGCGTCGAATTCGTCGACCGCGACCGCCAGCTGCCGATGGTGTCGCGCAACACGATCGCCAACATGATGGCGGAAGCCGAGGCCCTGAACGGCATCTTCGCGGCCGACGATGTGACGCGTGAGTGGTATCGCGCGAAGGGCATCACGGAATTCCCGTATCCATTTCCGCAGGCCGGGAAGAACGCCGTCTACGAGATCGACGAAACGTTCGCGCTGGGAGACGTGGCGCCGATGATCGCCAAGCCCTTCAGTCCGGGCAACGCATTTCCGGCGGAGGAAGTGGCCGCCGAGCGGATCACGTTCGACAAGGCGATGATCGGGTCCTGCACGAACGGCAGCTACGACGATCTGCTCCAGGCCGCGGTCGTCATCCGCGAAGCCGGGAAGCGCGGCCTGACGAAGGCCGCCACGGAATTCAAAGTGTTCCCGGGATCCGGCGGCGTCGGACGGCTCATCGAGCGTCCCGATCAACGCCTCGGCGGCCAGTCGATCGCCGATGTGTTCCGCGCGGCCGGCGCGGTGATCCGGCAGTCATGGTGCGGACCGTGCTTCGGCCAGGGTCCGGACCAGCTGACAAAGGGCCAGCGTGCGATCACGACGTTCAACCGCAACTGGACGAACCGCATGGGCCTCGGCGGCGAGGGGTATCTCGCCAGCCCCGCCGTCGTCGCGGCGTCCGCACTTGCCGGCTACATGGCGCCGCCGAGCGAACTCGGGCTCGAGTGGAAACCCGAGGTCTACGGTATCTAGATGGGTGAATTAGTCGTCGCATTCCTGACGCTGACCGTTCTCGAGGTCGTTCTCGGCGTCGACAACGTCATCTTCATCTCGATCCTCTCGGGCAAGCTGAGGAAAGAGGAGCAGAAGCGCGCCCGTCGGGTGGGCCTCATCGCTGCGATGGTAATGCGCATCGCGCTCCTGTTCTCGATCACCTGGATCGCGAGGCTTCAGACAACGCTGGTTGCGCCGTTCGGGCATCCATTCAACGGCCGCGACCTGATCCTGCTCGTCGGCGGGCTCTTCCTCATCGCGAAAGCGACGTTCGAGCTGCACGAGCGGCTTGAAGGCGAGACCGGGCACAGCGGCAAGGCGGTGGCCTCGTTCGGCGCCGTGATCACGCAGGTCATGCTCCTGGACATCGTGTTCTCTCTCGACTCGGTCATCACCGCGATCGGCATGTCCGACCATCTTGGCGTGATGGTCGCCGCCGTGATGGCGGCCGTGCTCATAATGCTGGTCGCCGCCGAGCCGATCAGCGGGTTCGTCGAGGAGCACCCGACAGTGAAGGTGCTCGCGCTGTCGTTCCTGATGTTGATCGGCATGTCACTCGTCGCCGACGGCTTCGGCCAGCACATCTCGAAGGGCTACATCTACTTCGCGATGGGCTTCTCGGTGTTCGTGGAGATGATCAACATCCGGGTGCGGAAGAGGGTCGCGCCGGTAAAGCTGCACCAGCCGTACGTGGAAGAAAAGAAACGATGAAGCACCTCGCCTTTGCAACGCTGCTTTCGACGGCGCTCGCCGCGCAGTCCTACGTCCCGAACCGGGTCTTCGACACCGGCCGGGGCGCGTTCACCGACTTCGAGTCGATGGCGGCCGATCTTGCGAAGGCCGACGTCGTCTTCGTCGGCGAGCAGCATGACGATCCAAATACGCACCGGCTCGAGCTCGCCGTGCTGGAGGGCCTGGCGCGGCGCGGCCGGAAGGTCATCGTGTCGCTCGAGATGTTCGAGCGTGACGCGCAGGAGCCGCTCGAGCATTTCCTCATGGGCCACATGACGGAAGAGGAGTTCCTCAAGGTGTCCCGCCCGTGGCCGCGGTACGCGACCGACTACAAGCCGCTCGTCGACTTCGCCATCTCGAAGGAATGGGCCGTCGTTGCGGCCAACGTTCCGAGGCCGATCGCTTCGGAGATCGCCAAAGGCGGCCTCGAGGCTCTCCAGCCGAAGAGCGCGGAGGATCGCAAACTCTTCGCGGCCGATCTGAAGTGTCCGGTCGACGACGCGTATTTCACGCGGTTTGCGGAGGCGATGGGAAGCCATCCCGCGCCCGGGGCCTCTGATGACGCCGCGCGCAAAACGACCGAGCGCTACTACTTCTCCCAGTGCGTGAAGGACGAGACGATGGCCGAGTCGATCGCGGCGGCATTTGCGGCATCCCGCGCCGGCGACAAGCCGCCGCTCATCGTCCACTTCAACGGCGCCTTCCACAGTGACTACCGGCTGGGGACCGCGGCCCGCGTCGCCAGGCGGCTCCCGAACGCGCGCATCAACGTCGTCAACGTCAGACCGTCGAAGGATCTTGACGCGATCGTGGCGACAGACGCGGACAGGAAGATCGGGGACTACGTCGTCTTCACTGCTGGGAAGTGAGCGTCGCGATACGTTTGCCGCGATCGTCCAGCAGTTCGAGCGTCGATCCTGTGATGCGGTACGCGCGCGTGTCCTTGATCGTGCCTCTCAGCGCGCGCTCCGTTCGTTGATCGACGCGGCAGATCTGCAGCCCTTTGTCGAGCGTCAGCTTCAGCGCGCCTGCCGTGGACTCGAAGCGGCCCGTGAAGTCGTTGCATCCGCTCGTGCCTGAGAAGACCCGCGAAGACTCTTCGAAGTGCATCACGATCTTCCGGTGCGTCTTGTCCGCCGCACGAACGGGTCTGCTGTCGAGCTCGGTCAGCACCCACTCAGCGCCGGCCAGAGCCCGTAGCGCAGGTTCCGGTTTCGGCTCGGGTTCTTTCTTTGGTTCCGGCTTGGGCTCGGGCTTCGGAGTTGGCTTGGGTTCCGGCTTCGGCGTGACCTTCGGTTCCGGCGTGGGCGTTGGCTTGGGCTCCGGCTTCGGCGTGACCTTCGGTTCCGGCGTGGGCGTTGGCTTGGGCTCCGGCTTCGGCGTGACCTTCGGCTCGGGCTTGGGCGTCGGCTTGGGCTCCGGCGTCGGCGCGACCTTGGGCTCAGGCTTCGGCGTGACCTTGGGCTCGGGCTTGGGGGTCGGTTTGGGTTCTGGCGTCGGTGTGGGTTTCGGCTCCGGCTTGGTCTTCTCAGGCTTCGGCGTCGGAGTCGGTTTCGATGTTGGAGCTGGTTTCGGCGTGGGAGCCGGTACCGGTGCAGGGACTCGCGTTTCGGCAACAGCGGGCGGATCGGTCGGAACGGCCGGGGCTGCCACAGGTACCGGCCCTGGCTCTGGTCGAGTCAGCGTGAGACTGGCGACCGAGCCAGCTCCCTGCGTGAGCACCCGTACGGGTTTCGCCGAACTCAGCAATGTCGCAGCGCCGTCAACGATTTGCGCGCGGACCGCGTACCGGCCCGCCGGCACGACGCGCGCCGAATCGAACTGCAGTGAGAACATGACAGGCGACTGCCCCGGTCGCGGGATGCGCGTGGTCGCGACAACGACCGCGGGTGCGCTGCTGGCGGATACGTCTTCCAGCGTCACTTCGAGCACCGCGGTGCGCGTGAGATCAACCCGCTCGGTCCAGGCGATCGACCCCATCAGACTTGACGTCTGTGCGTTCGCCGTGCCCGCGAGCGCCGCGGTCAAACCGAGAGCAAGCCAAAGTCTGGCAATCATGCAGTCCTCTGTGCTGTCTTTCGGTTGCCGGCGGCGGCGCCGTTAACTGCAAAACTGTGCACGCCCCCTGTCCCTTCCTGTCACACCCCCGTCGCAGAATCGCGCTATGAACGCGATGTTGACCTTCGGCGCCACCGACAACGCCCCACTCGGCCCTCCGGCGATGCTGCTCGACTGGATCCCGGGGCTCGCCATTTGCTCCAACTGCCGCGAGGTGGTGTCGATGAGCGAGGACGACGGGGGGATGGCGATGGAGATGGAGAGCGTGCTCCTCGACACGCCGTGCCCGCGGTGCGGCGAGGCAGCGATGCGCGCGAGCGACGGAACGTGGGACTGACCGTGTCGATCTGCGCCGCGCCCGTTCGACGTCAAGATAGAGCGGCAGATTTGGGGCGCCCGTCGGCGTCTACCGGACCGCGAGCGAGGATTGAACCGTGCGCTACATGATGTTCATCAAACACACCGAGGACTACCAGGGCAGAGAGGTTCCGGCCGGCCTTTATGAGGCGATGGGGAAGTTTGTCGAAGCCGGATTCAAGAGCGGCGTGCTCGTCAGTACCGCCGGCCTGATGCCCACCGCGAAAGGGCACCGCGTCGCGCTTCGCGCGGGAAAGATCAGCGTCATCGATGGCCCCTTTACGGAGTCGAAGGAAATCGTCGGGGGCTTCGCGATCATCGACGCGAAATCTGAGGCCGAAGCGCTCCGGCTCGCAACCGAGTTCATGGAGATCCATCGCGTGCACTGGCCCGAGTTCGAGGGCGAGTGCGAAGTCCGGCCGTTCGAAGCCGAGGCTCAGCCGCAAGGACTCTGATCCAGTGCGGAGTGCGGAGTACTTCGCACTGATCTATTCGACGTTTTCTGAGACCGTCTGGAGAATCTTCGTTTCCCGTCGCTGCAGCAGCCGGCCGGTCGGCGCAAGCGTCTGCCAGTAGATCAGCCCTGTCACAGCCGCGAAGATGGCCGAGAGCACCAGGTTCACGGGCGCGGCGGGCGCGTAGCCGAAGCGCTCGAGCAGATAGCCCGTCAGCGGCGGGATGAACGTGGGTGTCAGGAAGACCGGCAGCGAGAGCTGGCAGATCACGAAGACCAGCATTGCCAGTCCGGGCATCTTCGTCGGCTTCATCGAACCGGGCTGGATGCGGTAGGGGACCAGGATCGACATCACGTTTCCCGCCATTGCCGCGCAGAGCACCGCCACGACAAGTTGCAGCAGCGACGCCAGCCAGGCGAGCGGTGACAGCCGAAGGAAGACGGCGAGGATCGTCACGAGGATCACGGCCGCGCCGGCGGCGACCGGAAACGCCGCGAGATTCTTGCCGAGCAGGATCTTCCACCGCTCCACGGGCGACAGCGCGTAGGCGCGGAATCCGTCGCGATCGAACCCGAACTGGTTGGCGACCAGTCCGACCATCATGAACATCTGGAACACGACGATGCCGGTCGCGATGAACGGCCCGGCTGCCGCCGGAAGGTCACTGCCGGATCGGAAGAGTAGCGGCCCGCCAACGATGAGCGTCACCAGAAACGACGAGCCCCACTGCATCTTCATTTCAGGCGCGCGCAGCATCGCCTGGAAACTCGCGAAGCCGATGGCCGCCGCCTCTTCGGGCACGCCTGGCAGGCTTCTCTCGATGAATGCGGTCCGATCCCGCACGCCGCCAGGCGCGCGCGGCTGGCTCGCGGTTCCGGCCGCGGTTCCCGGACTCGCGGTAACGACCGCGCTCGCGCGCCCGCCGGAATCGCCGGTGTAGAAACGCAGTGTGCTCGCGTATGCGCGCCTCAAGCCAAGCGCGCCAATGCCGGCGCACCCGATGAAACCGAGCAACGCCGGAAACGGCCGGCCCTCCGCGAGCGGCTGTGCGCCCGCCGATACCCAGAGCGGCGGCACCGCCAGCTGCCACTTCAGCAGCGACCGCATCTCGGCGAGCTTCTGCTCATTGCGTGCCTCTTGCTGCTCGCGTGGCTCCGATTGCCTGGCCTTCCGTTCCTCCTTGCTTTCCCGGTTGATCAGGTTGAAATAGATATTGGGTGCCTGCGCGATCAGCACGAAGGCAGCCGTGAGTCCCATGATGATCGCGCGCCGCCGGCGCGGATTGCTCATCAGCGTCGCGAGCCAGCCGCGCAGGAGGTACGTCCACGCCGAGATCATGAACACCATCGAGAGCGCCAGCGGGATCATCAGCAGCAGCAGCGGCCCGCGCGAGAGCGCGAGCCCGATCGAGAGCCCGACCGAGGCGGGCACGTAGAGCAGGACGCTGATCGACAGAAGCGATGCGACGTAGTTGACGACGAAGATCTGGCCGAGCAGCACTGGCAGGTGCATCAGACGCGCGAGGTCGATGGTCTCCGATCGCTGGAGCTCGCTGATGAGGCCGATGAGCCAGAAGAACAGGAATCCGACGGTGAGGCCGAGCCACACCACCATGACGATTTCCGGTTCTACATCGTCCAGCCCGTAGTAACCCGCGACGAAGCCGATGCCCAGGCCTGCGATCGACGCCACGATCGTCCCGACCGCGACGATGGCGGCGATGGCCGCGCCAATACCGCCGCCCTTCGCCCACTGATTGCGGGTGAGACGCCAGCGGAGCCAGAGGATGGTCTGAAGCTGCGGCCAGTTCATGCGGGCTCAGCCCTCGAGCCAGCTCAGCTTCGGTTCTGAGTCTGGGCCGCTGCCGACGACCGAGAGGAACGTGTCTTCGAGGGAGCCGGCCGCTCTGAGGGCGTCCATGCGGCCCTGATGCACGAGGTGGCCCCGCGCGATGATGCCGACGTCGGTGCAGAGCTTCTCGACGATCTCGAGCACGTGTGATGTGAGGAACACGGTTGCGCCGTGGCCGACGGTCGCTTTGAGCGTGTCGCGCAGCACGCGCGACGCCACGGCGTCCACGCCCTCGAAGGGCTCATCGAGGAACAGCAGGTCGGGATTCGGCAGCAGCGCCGACGCGAGCGCCAGCTTCTTCTTCATGCCGTGCGAAAACTCCATCGTCAGCTTGCCGCCGTCCCTGACGAGATCCATCATCGACAGGAGCTCATCGGAGCGCTTGCGGATCGTGTCTGGCGGCAGGCCGTACATGCGGCCGACGAACGTCAGGTGCTCGCGCGCCGTCAGGTTGTCGAAGAGCGCAAGATTCTCAGGGACGACGCCGATGCGGCGCTTCACCGCCAGCGCTCGCGCCGGATCGCTCACGTCCTCGCCAAGGATCCGCATCACGCCGCTCGTCGGCGCGAGCAGGCCCGTCAGCATCTTGATCGTTGTGGACTTGCCGGCGCCGTTCGGCCCGAGGAAGCCATAGAAGCAGCCCCGCTCCACGCGCAGTGAGAGGTGATCGACCGCGCGAAACGTGCCGAAGTCACGGGTCAGGTCGGTCGTATCAATCGCTGGGGCAGACATGACAGTTGAGGGTGGAGGATATCCCAAGCACGTCTCAACTCCAGACGGTCGCGGCTATTATCAAGGTCATGTTGAAGAAGCTGGTTGCGTTTGGACTTCCGCTCTTTGGTCTGGTGGCGTACCTTTCGGCGCAGGCCGGGCCGTCCTGGCTCGATGCGTACCGGCCAGCCGCCGATCGACTGGTCAGGGAGTCGCAGTCGACTGACTTCGCGTGGCAGAGGCTCGCTGAAGTCACGGACACGTTCGGACCGAGGATCTCGGGATCCGAAGCGCTCGAGCGGGCGATTGACTGGGCCGTCGCAAAGATGAAGGAGGACGGCCTCGAGAACGTGCGCAAGGAGCCGGTACTCGTGCCCAAGTGGGTGCGCGGGCGAGAGAGTCTCGACCTCGTGGAGCCGGTCCGCCAGCCGTTGCCGCTTCTCGGTCTCGGGAATTCCGTCGGCACGGGCCCTGCCGGAGTCGAAGGCGACGTCATCGTCGTGAAGGACTTCGACGAACTGACCGCTCGCGCCTCCGATGTGAAGGGCCGCATCGTGCTGTTCAACGCGGTCTTCACCAACTACGGGGCCACGGTTGCGTACCGGCGGGACGGCCCGTCGCGCGCGGCCGCGCTCGGCGCCTCCGCGGTCCTCATTCGCGCCGTCGGCCCGATCGGCCTGCGAACGCCGCACACCGGCGCGACGGTCTACGCCGATAATGCGCCCAAGATCGCCGCAGCCGCGATCAGCGCCGAGGACGCCGACCGCTTTCAGCGGCTGCAGGCCCGCGGCGTCAAGATCCGGGCCCGGCTCAACATGGAAGCGCGCTTCGACGGGGACTCGACTTCCTACAACGTCGTCGGCGAGCTTCGCGGACGCGAGTTGCCGAATGAAATCGTCGTCGTCGGCGGGCACTTCGACTCCTGGGATGTCGGCGCCGGCGCGAGTGACGATGCCGGCGGATGCGTCGTCACGTGGGAAGCGCTGCGGTTGATGAAGAACCTCAACCTCCGGCCGCGCCGCACCGTGCGCGTCGTCCTGTTCACCAACGAGGAGAACGGCTTGCGCGGCGGCAACGGTTATCGCGACGCGCACAAAGCCGAGCTCGCCAACCACATCATGATGCTCGAGTCCGACGGCGGCGTCTTCGATCCAGACGGCTTCGGTTTCACCGGTCCCGACGATGCGCGCGGAACCGTGACGGCGATCGCGTCACTGCTCAAGGGGCTCGGCGCGTCGGCGATCGCGGCCGGCGGCGGTGGCGCCGACATCGGCCCCTCGGCCGAGGCCGGCAAGATCCCGGTCATGTCCCACAACGTCAAAGGCGACTATTTCCTGATCCACCACACGCCCGCCGACACGATCGCCCGCATCACGCCGAAGCAGGTCTCGGACAACGCGGCGGTGATCGCAGTCATGACCTACATCGTCGCGGATCGAGGGCTCAGATAGTACGGAGTTGGTTCAGGGTGCCAGGTTCAGGGTTCCAGGTTCGCTGATTCGGTTCCTCATTCCCGGTTCGACGCGGGAGTGAAACAGGAACCGTAAAGGCGAACGCGGAACCGTAGAGGCGAACGCTGAACCGTAAAGGCGTACCCTGGACCGTAAAGGCGTACCCTGGACCGCAGAGGCGTACCCTGGACCGTAGAGGCGTACCCTGGATCGTAGAGGCGAACCCTGGATCGTAGAGGCGAACCCGGAACCCTGAACCCGACTCCCTGAACCGATCCGGCGTCTGCGCTTAGAGCGCGACGCGGTGCCGTCCCGAGTGCAGGTGATTCATCGTCTGCACGGTGACGAGGATCGTGAAGTCGAGGCGCGTCCGATCAAGCGGGAACTTGAGGCGCAGGCCGAGCTCGCTGGCGCGGGCAATCATGTCTTCGATGACGCGGTCGATTGTGTATTGATACGAACCGGTCCATTCGGCGACGAGGCGGCGGACATCGCGGCGGATGGACTGGATGACGCGTGAGGCTTTCGGGTTCTTCGCGTACTCCGCGTCGGCGGAGAACAGCCGGCGGAGATCGCGATCGTAGAAGTTGGGGTAGTCGATGCCGTAGTGCGCGCGCTTCTTCGCGTAGTGCTTGCGGAGCGTTGTCCGGAGCCGCTCGAGCGGTTCGACCCTGCGTCGCGTCGACACCACGGGTTTTCTGCCCGCGATCTCGCGCATGAGCTCGTCCATGTATTCGAGCTTCCGGAGCGCGGGCCAATCCGAATACCGCACGCGCCAGTCGCCGTCCGGATTGAGCCACACGGCAAACGTCTCCGCAAAGTCTTCATCCGGACGGCTTTGCGCATACCAGCTGTCCAGGTGCAGGACGAAGCTCTTTGAGTAGGGGCGCGGCAAATAGAAGTCCGGGTACTCGACCGACGGCGATCCGAAAACCCTGCGGCGCTTGCCGCGCTTGCGCAGGTCATAGGCGTTGTCGAACGCGTGGCCGGCTTCGTGACGGAGGATCTTGATGCACCAGTCGGGGGTGCCGCCTTCGACCTCGAGCATCTGCGCGCGCTCGAGGCGCATGAGGCGCGGGTGCGCGAGATAGAAGGGAATCGCGACGCCTGGAACGCCGTCGGGCGAGAACCATTCGGCCGACAGCCAGTAGTGGGGACGGAAGGTGAGGCCGCGCCCATCGAGCTCGCGATGGAGGTCCGCGAGCCGGTCCTCGAGCCAACTGCCGTCGATCGTGACGCCCAGGTCGCAGAGCCGGACGTCCAGCAGCGCTTCATCCGGGAAGTCCACCCAATCAGGCGTCGGCCGTGCCGGCGCATTGCCGGCTGCGGAAACAGGCTCGTCGGGCTCTCGGGTCACGTGTCCAATCGCCAGTGGACTTATCGACTTATCATAGTCGCCGCTTCTTACAGGGCGCGGCCGGGTATGCCGGCGTGGCCAGGAGGACCTCATGACAGCGTTTCGGCAAGTCGCGACGGGTCTCGCCGTCGTCATCGGCCTTGGCGGATCCGTGATGGCACAGTCACCGTCGGGCGCACCCGCCGCAACCGCGAAGAAGGATCAGGCCCAGGCGTCCGGCCAGAAACCCGCTCCGACGCCGACTCCCACGCCCCAGGCCAAGCCGGAGACGTTCAAGGAAAACGTCGTCGTCTCGGCCTCGAAGATCGAGCAGCAGATCGTGGACGCGCCTGCGACGATGTCGGTGATTGGCCCGAAGGATCTCGCGGTGGCGCCGTCGTCCAACTACGCGGATCTGCTCAAGGGCGTCCCCGGCGTGAATATCACGCAGATCTCCGCGCGCGACGTCAACGTGAACAGCCGCAGCGCGACGTCGTCGCTCGCGACGGCGCAGCTCTCGGTCGTCGACGGCCGCAGCATCTATCAGGATTTCTTCGGCTTCACGATGTGGGAGTTCATGCCGTCGAACCTCGACGAGATCAAGCGCATCGAGGTCATCCGCGGCCCGGCGTCCGCCGTGTGGGGCGCGAACGCGCTGAACGGCGTGATCAACGTCATCACGAAGAGCCCGCGCGAGATGCTCGGTACGTCGGTGTCGTTCGGCGCAGGGGCGATGGACCGTGAAGTAAACAAGAACAAGGCCGAGAGCGCGACGATCTGGTTCGCCAGGGCGACGCACGCGCAGGCGATCAACGATCGCTGGAGCTACAAGCTGTCGGTGGGCACTTACGTGTCCGATCCGTTCGCGCGCCCGACGGGCACGATCCCGAACGGCGGCACGACGCAGTATCCCAGCTACAAGAACGACGGCACGAACCAGCCGAAGATCGACGCGCGCTTCGACTACGACTTCGCGGATCCGAGCAAGAAGATCCAGATCGCGGCCGGCGTCTCGGGCACCGACGGCATGATGCACACGGGGATCGGCCCGTTTGACATCGCCAGGGGCGCGAAGATGGGCTATTGGCGGGCGACCTATACGAAGAGCGCGCTCAAGCTTCAGGCGTTCATGAACATCCTCGACGGCAGCGCGACGAACGTCGTCGCCGTCGATCCGGCCGGCAAGCCGATCGGGCTGGACTTCAACACGAAGACGTTCGACTTCGAACTGGGCGACAGCCGCATCGTCGGCGGCAAGCACGTCGTCACCTATGGCGGCAACCTGCGCGCGAACCGCTTCACGCTGACGATCGCGCCGGGCGAGAACTCCCGCACGGAAGGCGGCGCGTACGTGCAGGACGAGTTCCTCGCGAGCGACAAGGTCCGCCTGGTGGCCGGCGCGCGCGTCGACAAGTTCACCTCGATCGACAGCGCGGTCTTCTCGCCACGCGTCGCGGTCGTCATGAAGCCGGCGGCCGACCAGTCGGTTCGCGTGAGCTACAACCGGGCGTTCCGCGCGCCGTCGATGATCAACAACAACCTGGACACGACCGTATCGCTCGCGGTGATTCCGCTGGGCGCGATCAATGCCGCGTTCGGCAGCGCGCAGTACCTCGTGCCGACCAGGGCCGTCGGCAATTCGGACCTAACCGAGGAGTACGTGGACGCCTTCGAAGTGGCTTACACCGCGAACCTGCGCGGACGGCTGAACTTCTCGGCGGCATGGTTCTACACGAAGTACCAGGACGGCATCTACTTCACGCAGACGGCCGAATGGCTGACGGCTCCTCCGGGGTTCCCGGGCCTCGGGCCGTTTACGGCGAACCAGGTCTGGGGCGGTTTCCTGGCGAGCACGGGCCTGCACTTCCCGAGCCAGTTCACCTACCGCAACCTCGGTGAGGTCAAGAATCAGGGCATCGAGCTCGGCGTCGATGGCGCGCTGACCGACACCGTCCGGGGGTTCGTCAACTACTCGTTCCAGGCGGATCCGAAGCCGGTGTTCCCGGGCCTGACGCCGGCGCAGGCGCTCGGCGAAATCAACATTCCGTCGAAGCACCAGTTCGGCCTCGGTCTCAGCACGCAGACCAAATGCGCCTTCGGGTCGCTGTCGGTCACGCGGTCGTCCCGCGCGTTCTGGCAGGACGTGCTCGACTCACGCTACGCCGGCTATACCAATGCGAATACCAGCGTGAACCTGACGGCCGGCGCCAAGTTCCAGGACGACAAGTACAGCGTGGCACTCAAAGTGACGAACCTCATGAACCAGACCATCCAGCAGCACATCTTCGGCGACATCATCAAGAGGATGGCGATGGTCGAGTTCAAGGTGAACCTGAAGTAAGAGGCGCTCGGTGCAGCAGTGCGGTAAAATCGAGATTCTTGCCGCCTGCTGAGCCACCTACGAAGAAGATCCGCTGGTCCGCTGCCTGGGCGGAAGCGCGCGCCCTGATCTGGGCGCGGCGCTGGCGCCTCGCGCTGGGCGCCGTGCTGATGCTGATCAGCCGCGTTGCGGGCCTCGTGCTGCCGCTCATCTCCAAAACACTCATCGATGACGTGATTGGGAAGAACCGGACCGAACTCTTGCCGACGCTGGCCTGGGCCGCCGGAGGCGCCACGGTCGTGCAGGCGATCACCTCATATGGCCTCGCCCAAATCCTCGGCGTGGCCGCCCAGAAAGCCATCACCGACATGCGGCGCCGCGTCGAGGAGCACGTGATGCGGTTGCCGGTGCGGTACTTCGACAAGACGCAAACCGGTGTCCTGATCGCGCGGGTGATGAACGACGCCGAGGGCATCCGCAATCTTGTCGGGACCGGCCTCGTTCAACTCGTGGGCAGCATCGTGACGGCGGTGCTGGCGCTGGGTTTCCTGCTTTACCTGAACTGGCACCTGACGGTGGTGATCATCCTCGTACTCGCCGCGTTCGGCGGAGCGATGGGCTACGCGTTCAAGACGCTGCGTCCGTTGTTCCGTGAGCGCGGCCAGATCAACGCCGAGGTCACGGGCCGCCTGAATCAGGCGCTCGGTGGTGTTCGCGTCGTCAAGACCTATACGGCCGAGCGCCGGGAGGATCTGGTCTTCACGAAGGGCGCGCACCGGCTGTTCCGGAACATCGCGAAGTCGATGACGGGTGTGTCGGCCACGACGGCATTTTCCAGCGTCATCATCGGCGCCATCGGTGTCGTCATGATCATCGTCGGCGGCAACGCGATCGTCGAGAAAACGATGACGCTCGGCGACTTGTTCGCCTACATCTTCCTGACCGGCCTCCTCGCGATGCCGATCGTCCAGATCGCCTCGATCGGCACGCAGATCTCGGAGGCATTCGCCGGCCTCGACCGGATCCACGAGATTCTCGACACCGCGCGGGAGGATGCGGAGGACGCCAGCCGCGCCGCGATGGACGATCTGCGCGGGGACATCGAGTTCGATGGTGTCTGGTTCGAGTACAACGAAGGCGCCCCGGTGCTGAGGAACGTGTCGTTCCGCGCCACCGCGGGAACAACCACGGCCCTCGTCGGTTCATCTGGCTCAGGCAAGAGCACGCTGATCAGCCTGGTGATGGCGTTCAACCGGCCGACGACCGGGACGGTGCGGGTGGACGGCCGGGATCTACTCGAGCTGCGGCTGGCCGAATACCGCCGGCACCTCGGCGTCGTCCTGCAGGACAACTTCCTGTTCGACGGCACCGTCACCGAGAACATCCGGTACGGCACACCCCACGCCACCGCGGACGACGTGCAGCGGGTCGCGAAGATCGCGCACGCCGACGAGTTCATCTCAAGGTTCGAGAAGGGGTATGAGACGGTGGTGGGTGAGCGCGGTGTGCGCCTGTCCGGCGGACAGCGCCAGCGCGTCGCGATCGCCCGCGCCATCCTCGCGAATCCGCGCATTCTCCTGCTCGACGAGGCGACGTCCAGCCTCGACAGCGAAAGCGAGATGATGATCCAGGACGGCCTGCGATCGCTTCGCCGGGGCCGCACGACGTTCGTCATCGCGCACCGGCTGTCGACGATTCGAAGCGCGGATCAGATTCTCGTGCTCGAGGGCGGCGAAATCGTCGAAAGTGGCACGCACGAGCAGCTCATCGCGCTGAACGGGCGCTACCGCCAGCTCTACGACAAGCAGTACAACTTCGAGCGGGACAAGTTCATCAATCCCGGCGAAGACTTCACGGATCCGGGAAGACCTCTCTAGGAAGTATCATTAGTCGGTTATGCCCGACTTTATTTTCACGATGAAGGCGCTCGGGAAGGTTTATCCGCCCGACTCCAAGGTTTTCGAGGACATCTACCTCTCCTTCTATTACGGCGCGAAGATCGGCGTGCTGGGCGGGAACGGCGCCGGCAAGTCGACCCTGCTCAGGATCATGGCCGGCCTCGACCAGGAGTTCATCGGCGAGGCCAGGCTGGGACAGAGTTTCACCGTCGGCCACCTGCCGCAGGAGCCGCAGCTCGATCCGAAGAAGAATGTCTTCGGCAACGTCGATGAGGGCGTGGCGCCGATTCGCGCGCTCTTGACGCGTTTCGACGAGATCAACGCGAAGTTCGGCGAAGACCTGTCGCCGGAGGACATGGACAAGGTCCTCGAGGAACAGGCGAAGGTCCAGGATCAGATTGACGCCGCCGGCGCGTGGGACCTCGATTCCAAGCTCGAGCACGCGATGGACGCGCTCCGCCTGCCCCCGGGCGACGCCGATGTGACGAAGCTGTCCGGCGGCGAGCGGCGCCGCGTAGCGCTGTGCCGCCTGCTGCTTCAGTCGCCCGATCTTCTCCTCCTCGACGAGCCCACGAACCACCTCGACGCGGAGTCGGTGGCATGGCTCGAGCACTTTCTCAAGGAATACAAGGGCTCGGTCGTGGCCATCACGCACGATCGCTATTTCCTCGACAACGTCGCCGGCTGGATCCTCGAACTGGATCGAGGCAAGGCGTTCCCGTGGGAGGGCAACTACTCGTCGTGGCTCGAGCAGAAGCAGAACCGGCTCGCGCTCGAGGAGAAACAGGAATCCAAGCGCCAGCGGACTCTTCAGCGTGAGCTCGAGTGGATTCGCATGTCACCGCGCGCGCGCCAGGCCAAGGGCAAGGCGCGACTGAACGCGTACGAACAGCTGCTCGCAGAGGACGCCGCCGAGAAAATCGATCGCGTCGAAATCTATATTCCGCCCGGTCCGCGGCTCGGCGACGTCGTCGTCGAAGCGCGCGACATTCGCAAGGGCTATGGCGACCTGCTGCTCATCGACGGCATGGACTTCACGCTGCCGCGCGGCGGCATCGTCGGTGTGATCGGTCCCAACGGCGCCGGCAAGACGACGCTGTTCAAGATGCTGACGGGCGCGGAGCAGCCGGACGGCGGCACGTTCAAGATCGGCGAGACCGTGAAGATCGGCTACGTCGATCAATCGCGGGATTCCCTCAACGGCGACAAGACCGTGTGGGAGGAGATCTCCGGCGGCGAGGAAGAGATCACCCTCGGCAAGAAGACGGTGAACTCGCGTGCCTACGTGTCGTGGTTCAATTTCAAGGGCCGCGACCAGCAACAGAAGGTGGGGACGCTCTCGGGTGGTCAGCGGAATCGCGTGCATCTCGCCAAGCTGCTCCAGCGGGATTGCAACCTCCTGCTGCTCGACGAGCCGACGAACGATCTCGATGTCGACACGCTGCGCGCGCTCGAGTCCGCGCTCCTCGCATTCCCCGGCTGCGTCGTCTGCATCTCGCACGACCGCTGGTTCCTCGATCGCATCGCCACGCACATGCTCGCCTTCGAGGGCGACAGCCACGTGGAGTGGTTCGAGGGGAACTTCCAGGAGTACGAAATCGACAAGAAACGCCGGCTCGGCGATGGCGCGGATCAGCCCCACCGCATCAAGTACAGAAAGCTGATGAGATGACAGGGCAAAGGGCCTTCGCCCTCTTACTTACCTTTGCCCTTTGCCCTCTGCCCTTTGCCCTGGCCGGATGCTCAGGGAAACAGACGAGGTTTCTATCGATCGCCACCGGCGGCACTGGTGGGGTCTACTACCCCTACGGCGGCGCGCTCGCGCGGCTGATCTCCGAGAAGATTCCGAATACTCAGGCGACCGCGGAAGTCACGGCGGCCTCTGTCGACAACCTCAAGCTGATGCAGCTCGGCAAAGTCGATCTGGCGTTCACGCTGGCGGACACGCTCGCGGAGGCGGTCAACGGGACCGGCCCGTTCAAGGAGACGGGCGCTGTCGGCAGCGTCCGCACGCTCGCCGTGCTCTACACGAACTACACGCACATCGTCGTCAGGCAGGGCAGCGGCATCAATCGGGTCGCTGATCTCAAGGGACATACGGTGTCTGTCGGCGCTCCCGGCAGCGGCACGGAACTCATTGCGGATCGGGTGCTTGCGGCCGCGGGTCTGGATCCGCGCAGGGACATCACGCGTCATTCGCTGCCCGTGTCCGAATCCGCGGGCGCGCTCAAGGACGGAAAGGTCGACGCGTTCTTCTGGAGCGGCGGTCTGCCGACCGCGTCGATCCAGGATCTCGCCGCGACACCGGGTCTTTCGATCGCGCTGCTCTCGAGCGACGATCTCGTCCCGCGCCTCCAGGCGGATTTCGGCAAGGACCTGTACAGCGTCGCCGTCATTCCGGGAGGCTCGTACCGAGGGATGGACAAGGATCTGGGCACCGTCGGCGTCAGGAATCTTCTCGTGGCGTCGTCGCAACTGGACGATGCGACCGTTGAGCAGATCGTGCGCGTCATGTTCGAGACCAAGGCCGCCCTCGTCGCCGCGCATCCGGAGGCGAGACACCTCGAGAAGCCCACGTCATTCGACGGGGTTCCCGCGCCGTATCATGCAGGAGCGCTCGCGTACTACAAGAAATAGGGGCAGTGCGGAGTGCAGGGTCCGCGGTGCGGGGTCCGCGGTGCGAGGTGCAGAGTGCGAGGCACACGAGTGACGGGCGCGATGGTTGCCGCCATCTGGCTGGCTTCCGCGGTCTTTGCGTTGCAGGACGCGCCCCGCGTGCCGACGTGGCCGCGAGAGGCGGAGCAGCCGAACGCACCCAAACCGAAGCCGGCGTCGCCAGCGGCCGCCGCGCTCATCGGCGAGTACGAGGGACCCCAGCGGCCTGACGGAACAGCGCCACGCCTGTATCTGCTCGAACAGGACGGCCGCCTGATGTACATCATCGACCGCGGCGAGATGCGCCACGCTTCTGAAATCCGCGTGACGAAGGGAGATAACAGCCGTGGCGTCGTCATCACGATTGACGGCGTTGGCTATGCGAAGCAGCAGGTCGGCCCTGAAGGCGGTGGCCAGCTTCGCGTTCAGCCGGTCCGTCCGGTTGCCGAGGTGCTGAAGGAGTCGATGACGGTGGCGCCGCCCGTTGAGACCGGCGACTTTCTCGCGTCGGATCTCGTGGAGCTGACGGGTCTCGATCGCACGATTCATCTCGACATTCGCTACGCGACGACCAACAACTTCCTGTCGTCGGTGTTCTACGCGCAACCGCGCGCGTTTCTGCAGCGTCCGGCCGCGGAGGCGCTGCTGCGCGTGCAGAAGCAACTGAAACCGCTCGGCTATGGCCTGCTCGTCCACGACGGCTACCGGCCCTGGTACGTGACGCGGACGTTCTGGGAGTGCACGCCGCAGGAAAAGAAGTGGCTTGTCGCCAATCCCGCCAGCGGCTCGAAGCACAATCGCGGCGCCGCGGTCGATCTGACGCTTTATGACCTGAAGACCGGCGCGGTCATTGACATGCCCAGTACCTACGACGAGAGCACACAGCGTGCCTACGCGTTCTACCCCGGCGGCACGGGTCTGCAGCGCTGGCATCGCGCGTTGCTGCGACGCGTCATGGAGGCGGAGGGTTTCACAGTGAACCCTGACGAGTGGTGGCACTTCGATTTCGGCGACTGGAAGCGTTACCGGATCGGGAACGTGGCGTTCAGTGAGATCAGGTAGGTGACGCTGATGAGCATCCGGGCGCTTCCGGCTACGGCGACGATCGCTGTCGCCGCCTTCCTGACCGCGTGCAGCGGAAGCAAGTCGAGTCCGACGCCCACGCCGACGCCTGCGCCGCCGGTGCCGGTCACGTTCCCGTCAGGTCTCTCGTCTAGCGTGCTGCAGATGCTGAACGGTCTGCAGTCCTACATGACGTCTGTCCTCGCTGAGAATCAGTCGCTCCTACCGAATAACCCGCAGAGCCAGACATACATCCAGGCCAAGATTGCGGCGCTTCAGCAGCCGTCGCTCTATGCGGACATCGTCAATGGCCGTCGCTGGAACGAAGGGCAGGCCGCCTCATCCATCGGGCCGGCCGTGCCAGTGGCGACCGTGTTCATGCTCGAGTCGATGCGAAGCGAGTCTGGCGACGCAGTCCGAGTCATCGAGGCGGCCCTGCCGTTGCTCGAAACCTTCTTCAATGTGCGATTCCCGACCGCCAATGTGCGCATCTGGTACGGATTCAAGGTCGGCAACAGCGGGGGAGGCGGCCAGATCTACACGGAAGATCGGACGACGTACGTGACGCGGACGACTGCGTCGCGCAAACCGCACGACGCGATCATGATGCACGAGCTGTCGCACACGTACATGTCCAATGAGTGCTTCAATCAGTTCCTCGAGTTCTACGTCTTCAACCTCATCGCGACCGGCTCGACGGACTTCAGCCGCTGGACGTATACGCAGAACAGTCTGCCGGGCGTTGACGCGCTCTTCGACATCTACAAACTCATTGGTCCTGACGCGATGCGCGATGCGTATCGCGCCGTCTACCCGCTTCGCCCACCCTACGGATCGCCGCTGTCGCAGGCGGTGATTCAGGCGTTCCTCAGCGCCGTGCCGCAACAACATCAGGCCACGGTCAGCACGAAGCTGGCGATCGTAAACTTCTGAGCACTCCGCACTCAGTTCCGCTTTCTCATCAGCGCCACCAACGGCACCGCCGACGCCGCCGCCGCGAGCAGGTGCTTGAGCGTGTGTCCGCTCCAGAATCCCGTCAGGTCATAAATCGCGGCATCCTGTATCTCGCAGACTTTTGCGACGACGTAGAGAACCCATGCCGCCAGGAAGTACATCGACGGCACGAGGCTTCCCCGCGACAGAAGGGCGAGGATCGGAATCAGGATCACAGGCACGAACTGAACAAGCGCGTACGGACGGAGATCACCGTGGCCACGGGATTCCGTCCAGGCCCAATAGACGACGCTCGCGAGGCCGGCGACGACCATGGGGACGAGCATCCGCCGGCCGGTCTTCGCGCTCACGAGCTCCGCAATGACGATGGAGAAGAACGACGTGAGGATCAGACTGAACGCGAGCCGGTCCCACACGAGGGTGGCATTCGATGGGATCGCGTGGTAGTAAGCCGAGCCGAAGCACGTGAGGAACTCGCCCGCGAACAGCACCGTCCACATCGCCTGCACGGCCGTGCCGGCCAGGAGTCGCGCGGTCCGCTGACGCGTGATCCACCAGAATCCGAGCAGGCCGATGCCGGCGAAGGGCAGATTCGATACGACGTTCCAGAAGTGGGGAATGCCGGCGATCGTGCGGGCGTCGGCGTAGCGGTGGTACTCGAGTGGCTGCGCGATGGGGCCGTAGGCCACCAGGAATACCACGGCGAGGCCGGTTACTCCGATGATCGCGGCCAGGGAGCGCTGAAGCGGAGGCGCGGTCGTCACCAAGCCATCATCGACCGAAACGTCGTTCGCCAGACGACCCCTCACGCCTTCTCAACGTTTCTCAGAATCCAGTGAATAATCACGGGGCCAGTGTCGTCCGTTTTCTGTTTCCTGCTGAGCACCCTCTCCCTGGTCTGGGTGCTGGTCGTCATCAGTCCGCAGACGTATCGACCGCTCATGCTCCTGATCGGCGCGTGGGCGATCTTCCGTACGTTTCCCACGAAGGGGCGCTACGGTCCCGCGATCGACACGCTCTGCGTGATCGCGGCGCTGTTCGGGCTCGGCTGGCCGCTGGCGCAGGGCGAGGCCTTTCTCTATCGCGCGGCGAATCCAACAGGCGGCGACATGCTCGCGGGCCTTGCGGCCATCGCCGTCGTCCTCGAGATCACCCGACGGACCACCGGCTGGATTCTGCCGATCTCCGGCCTGGCGTTTCTGGGATACGCGATCGCGGGTCCGTGGCTCCCGTCGATCGGCCTGACCGGCATCGCGCATCGCGGTTACGACCTGCCGCGGCTCGTCGGCAATCTCTACATGACACTCGAGGGCATCTACGGCGTGCCGCTCGACGTCGCCGCGAGTTACATCATTCTGTTCAGCATCTACGGGGCGGTCCTCGAAAAGTCCGGAGCGGGGCAGTTCTTCCTGGACTTTGCGATGAGCCTCTCGAGGCGCGGCAACCCCGCGAAGTCCGCGGGCCGATCGGTGACGCTCGCGGGGTTTCTACTCGGCACGGTCTCGGGCAGCGGCGTCGCCACCACCGTCACGCTGGGATCGGTCGCCTGGCCGGTGATGCGGCGCGTTGGATTCGCCGCCGACACTGCCGGCGCGATGCTGGCGGCGTCGGGCATCGGCGCATTGCTCTCGCCTCCAACGCTCGGCGCCGCGGCCTTCCTGATCGCGGAGTACCTGCGGATTTCTTACCTTGATGTTCTGGTGATGGCCACCATACCGACCGCACTGTATTACCTGTCTATCGCCCTCATGATCGAAGGCGAGAGCGCGGTCGCGGTCGGTTCAGGGCGCCGGGTTCAGGGTTCCGCGTTCGCCTCCGCGGTTCCGGGTTCACCTCAACAGGGAACCGAGAACCCTGAACCGGGCGCGCGAACCAGGAACCCTGAACCCGGCGCCCTGAACCGCTATCTACACTTCGCGTCTCTGGTCCTTGTCGCGGTCCTGATGGCGTCGGGCATGACCCCGTTTCGTGCTGTGTTCTGGTCAACCCTCGGTGCCGTCGCCGTGAGCTTTGTCATGTCCCGAGAGTGGTGGCTGACGCCGCGGCGGCTGGCCGAGGCGCTCGTCTCGGGCGGCCACGATGTGCTGTCAGTCATCGCCACAACCGCTGTCGCCGGCATCATCGTCGGCGTGGTGACGCTGACGGGCCTCGGCCTCAAGGCCGCCGGCCTGATTGTCGGGATGGCCGGAGGGTCATTGACCCTTACCGTCGTCTTCGCGGCGCTGGCGGTGTGGATTCTCGGTCTCGCGGTGCCCGTGACCGCGTCTTACATCATCTCGGCGGTGATGGTCGTGCCCGCGCTGACCACCGTGGGCGTCGCGCCGGCGGCGGCGCACATGTTCATCTTCTATTACGCAGTGCTGTCGGAAGTGAGCCCGCCAACGGCCCTCGCCCCATTCGCGGCAGCCGCGCTGACGGGTGGCCGGCCCTTCCGCACAATGATGCTTACCTGGAAGTACACGCTGCCGGCTTTCCTTGTCCCGTTCGCGTTCACGCTCGATCCACGTGGTCTCGGCCTGCTCCTGCAGGGCTCCTGGTGGGACATCGTCAGCAGCGGAACAACGGCGGCGGTCGGAGTGGCCGGGCTCGCGATGGGCGTCGGCGGGTGGTGGGCCGGCGGTGCACCGGCCTGGGTTCGCGTTCTCGCGACGCTCGGCGGCTTGCTGCTCTTTCATCCTGCGCCAATGGCCGACATTCTGGGGTTCATTGGCCTGGGGGTGGCAGCGGCCGGCGCCCGCATCCGGCGGTAAACCGGCGCGTTTCTGGACGTAGCGCCGCCCGGCGCACCGTCGTATTTCTGCTATCGTTTAGCGGCTCCCGAGCCCTGCGATCGCGTGAGTGAGCAGCGCGAACGAACCACGCGAACGGAGTGGGGCAATGGGGTCCCCGCGAGTGAGCGTGTCGGGAGTCCGAGGGCAAAGCCCTCGGACCAATAAATGTTCCCGGAGGATCGAGTAATGAACAAGATGAAGCGTCACGTGCTTGCGGCCGCAGCCCTGGCGGTCGTTGGCGTGGGACTCGTTACGTTTGCCCAGGCGCCCGTCTCGGCGCAGCGACCTGAGGCCGCATTCACCGTCGACGCCAAGATCACCACGCCCAAACAGGAGTGGGGACACAACGTCGGCGACGACTACTTCCTCGCCAACTACCAGCAGCTGATGGCGTACTGGAAGAAGCTCGACGCCCAATCCGACAGGATTCAGGTGATCGAGATCGGCCAGACGGCGATGAAGAAGCCGCAGTTGATGGCCATCATCACGTCGCCCGCCAATCACAAGAACCTCGCGCGCTACAAGGAAATCTCGCGCCGGCTCTCGCTGGCCGAGGGCCTGACCGACGATCAGGCGCGCGCCCTCGCGAAGGAAGGCAAGTCGGTGATCTGGATCGACGGCGGCCTGCACGCGAGCGAAGTGCTTGGCGCCCAGCAGTTGCTCGAGACGGTCTATCAGCTCGTCGCCCGGACGGACGAGGAGACGATGCGTTTCCTGAACGACGCCATCATCCTGTGCGTGCCGGCGAACCCGGATGGCATGGACCTCGTGTCCGACGCTTACATGAAGTACACAGGCACGACCGGCGGCCATCCCGGGCTCTACAACTACTACGCGGGCCACGACAACAACCGCGACTCGTACATGAACGCGCTGCCGGAAACCACGAACATGAGCAAGCAGATGTATCGCGAGTGGTTCCCGCAGATCATGTACAACCATCATCAGGCGGGCCCCGGCGGATCGGTGATGTTCGCCCCGCCGTTCCGCGACCCGCACAACTTCAACTTCCATCCGATGACGCCGGCGAACGTGGATCTGATCGGCTCGATCATGGCCGCGCGCTTCATCGAAGAAGGCAAGCCTGGCGTGGTCTCGCGCAAGGGCGCCTCGTACTCGACGTGGTGGAACGGCGGGCTGCGGACGACGGCCTACTTCCACAACCAGATCGGCATCCTGACGGAGACGATCGGCAATCCGACGCCGGGCAGCATCACCTGGAACCCGACCTTCGGCGTGTCGAACTCGAGCTCGTGGTGGGGCATCACGCCGCAGCAGGTCTGGCACTTCCGGCAGTCGATCGACTACTCGATCACCGCCAATCGCGCGGTCCTGGATTTCGCGTCGCGTTACCGTGAGACCAACCTCTACCGCATCTACCAGATGGGCAAGGACGAGATTCAGTGGGGCAATGAAGACCACTGGACGTTCACGCCGCATCGGGTGGAGAAGGTGCGTGCCGCGATTGCCGGCGCCGCGCCGGCGGCTGGCGCGGGCGGCGCCGGCGGTGGCCGCGGTGCCGGCGGTGGTGGCGGCGGCGGACGCGGAGGCGGCGGGGGAGTCAACGGCAATGCCCTCTATGCCGCATACACGACGAAGGAAAACCGCGATCCGCGAGGCTTCATCATGCCGAGCGATGCGCCGGACTTCGGCAACTCCGTCCGGTTTGTCAATGCCCTCTTCAAGTCGGGCATCACGATCCACCGCGCGACGGCAGCATTCACTGTGGCGGGCAAGCAGTACCCCGTCAACTCCCTGATCGTGAAGTCGGCCCAGGCGTTCCGTCCCCACGTGATGGATATGTTCGAGCCGCAGGATCACCCGGACGACATCCCGTACCCCGGTGCGCCTCCGACTCGTCCCTACGATGTCGCCGGGTACACGCTCGCGTTCCAGATGGGCGTACAGTTCGATCGCATCCTCGACGGCTTCGACGGCCCGTTCGAGAAGCTCACGGACTTCGCGAAGGTTCCGGCGGGAACCATCCGTGGTGCGCAGACCGCCGCCGGCTATTACTTCAGCCATAAGTCCACGGACAGCTTCATCGCGATCAACCGCTTGCTCGCGGCCGGCGAAGACGTGTCCTGGCTGGCTGACGGCCCGATGGGGCCCGGCACGTTCTTCGTCGCGAACAAACCGACAACGCGCGCAGCGCTTCAGAAGATCGCGACGGATCTGGGCGTGAGCTTCGACAGCGCGGTCACAGCGCCGACAGGCACGATGTCGAAGCTGCGTAAGCTCCGCATCGGCCTCTACGACACGTACTCGGGAACGATGCCGTCGGGCTGGACGCGTCTGCTGCTCGAGAATTTCGAGTTCCCGTACGAGACCGTCTATCCGCCGATGCTCGACGCCGGTAACCTGCGCGCGAAGTACGACGTGCTCATCTTTAATGATGGCGGCCTGATTGGTGCGGGCGGCGCGGGTGGTGGGCGTGGCGGTGGCGGCGGTGCCGGCGGCGACGCGCCGCCAGCAGGTGGTGATCCGGCGGCCGCCGGTCGAGCCGGCGGAGCTGGTGGTGGCCGAGGTGGCGGAGCGGGGGGCCAGGGTGGCCGTGGCGCGGGCGCGGGTCAGAAGGCGCCCGGTGACGACCGTCCGGCGTTCATCGACTATCCCGAAGAGTTCACGAAGCGCCGCGGCAACATGTCGGCCGCGACGATGGAGAAGATCAAGCAGTTCGTGGACGAGGGCGGGACGGTAGTCGCGATCGGCGCCGCAGCGACACCCGCGGTGCAGATGTTCAAGCTGCCGCTGAAGCAGGACACGATGGCCATGTCCAGCAACGAGTACTACGTGCCCGGGTCGGTGCTCCGCGTGGCTGTGGATCCGAAGAACCCGCTCGCGCACGGCTACGGCGATCAGGCGGACATCTTCTTCGACAACAGCCCGGTGTTCCGTCCCGACGCCACGGCCGGCGGGCCCGGCGTGACGATGCGGACGGTCGCATGGTTCAACAGCCCCGAGCCGCTTCGAAGCGGTTGGGCGTGGGGTCAGAAGGTGCTCGACAAGGGCATCCAGATCGTCGAAGCGAACGTCAACAAGGGCCGTGTCTTCGTATTCGGCAACGAGCTGATCTTCCGCACGCAGCCGCACGGCAATTACAAGTTCTTCTTCAACGGCATGTATCTGTCGGTGGCACCGGAAATGACGGGCGGCAGGTAGCTCTCCTGTCGTTCCACACGGAGAACACAGAGTCGGTTGGCCGAGCGTCGCCTGGCGGCTGAGCCGCCAGGCGGCCCATGGCCGGTGAGCAACGCGCGAAAAGGCGAGCAAGACATCCCGGCGATTTTCTTGAGGATGTCTTGGTCGCCTTTTCCGTGTAATCCTTCGTGGTCTCAGTGTGAAAGACGAGCATCGCGACGTTTGAGGTTCTTGACAATCATGATCACTACAAGACGAACGCTTCTTCTGGCCGTCGCGCTGGCTACTGTCGTCGCCTCGCTGCAGGCGCAGACGCCTGCGCGCCCTGCCGCCGCAGCCGCCGCGCCGAAAGTCACGTCTCCAATGCAGGAGTGGGGGCATAGCGTCGGCGACGACTACTTCCTCGCCAACTACCAGCAGCTGATGGCGTACTGGAAGAAGCTCGCCACGGAATCGCCGCGTATCAAGCTCCAGGAGATCGGGAAGACCTCCGAAGGCAGGCCGATGCTGATGGCGATCATCACGTCACCGGCCAATCACAAGAACCTCCAGCGCTACCAGGTGATCTCGACACGGCTGGCCGCCGGGCGCCTGACCGACACGGAAGCCAGAGCTGCGGCCGCCGAGGGCAAGGCCGTGGTCTGGATCGACGGCGGCCTCCACGCGAACGAAACGCTGGGCGCGCAGCAGCTTCTCGAGCACGTCTATCAGATGGCCAGCATGGACGATCCGGAGACGCGCCGGATCCTGGACGACGTGATCCAGCTCGTCGTCCTCGTGAATCCGGACGGCATGGACCTCGTCTCCGACTGGTACATGAAGCACGGCAACATGAACATCCCGGTGCTCTACAGCAAGTACGCCGGGCACGACGACAACCGCGATTTCTACATGTCCGCGATCTCCGAATCCGCGAACATCAACAAGATCATGTATCGCGACTGGGTCCCGCAGATTATGTACAACCATCACCAGACCGGCCCGGCCGGCACGGTGATGTTCGCGCCGCCGTTCCGCGATCCGTTCAACTACAACTTCCATCCCTACGCCGTCGCCGGCATCGATGTCGTCGGCTCCATGATGGCGGAGCGCTTCATCATGGAAGGCAAGCCGGGCGTCACGTCCCGCCGCGGCGCGCCGTACTCCACGTGGTTCAACGGCGGCATTCGCACGACCGCGCACTTCCACAACATCATCGGCATCCTGACCGAGACGATCGGCAATCCGACTCCGATCAGCATTCCGTTCCTGGCGTCGAAGCAGCTGGGCGACTCGAACCTGTGGTGGCCGATCGGCCCGCAGACGACGTGGCACATGCGCCAGTCGATTGACTACTCGATGACGGCCAATCGCGCGATTCTGGATTACGCGTCCCGCTACCGCGAGCGCGTGCTCTACAACATGCACGTCATGGGGCGCGACGAAGTGAAGTGGGGCAGCGAGGATCACTGGACCTACACCCCGCACAAGATGGCCGCCATTCAGGCGGACCTCATCGCCAAGGGCGTCACGCCGGGCACGGCGATTCCAGGCGCGGCCTCCACACTTACTCTCGGAGGCGGGGGGCGCGGTGGCGGCGGGGGCGGGGGGCGCGGAGGGGCTGGGGGCGGCGGTGCCGATCCGCTGTACACGGCCATCAATGCCAAGGAACTCCGCGATCCACGCGGCTATGTTCTGCCGGCCGATCAGCCTGATTTCGCGACGGCCGTGAAGTTCGTGAACACGCTGATCAAGACCGGCATCACGATCCATCGTGCGACGGCCTCGTTCACGGTGAACGGCAAGAGCTATCCGGCCAACTCGCTCGTCGTAAAGACGGCGCAGGGATTCCGGCCGCACATCCTCGACATGTTCGAGCCGCAGGATCATCCGGACGACATCCCGTACCCGGGCGGGCCGCCAACGCCGCCATACGACTCGACCGGTTACACGCTCGCATACACGATGGGCGTCAAGTTCGATCGCATTCTCGACGGCTTCGACGGCCCATTCGTGGCACTGACGGACTTCGCGAAGGTTCCGGCCGGCTCGCTGGGAGACCCCGCCACGAGTCCAGGGTTGCCGCAGACGCCCGCCGGTTACTACTTCAGTCATCAGGTGAACGACAGCTTCACGGCGATCAATCGCCTGCTCGCCGCGAATGAAGACGTCTCGTGGCTCTTCAACGGCCCGATGGGCTACGGCACGTTCTACGTCGCCGCGAAACCGACCACCCGCGCGGTTCTCCAGAAAGCCGCGACGGATCTTGGCGTGCGCTTCCAGCCCACGATGACGGCGCCGACGGGATTTGCGTCGAAGCTCCGCAAGCCCCGCATCGCGCTGTTCGACACGTACGGCGGTGGCATGCCGTCAGGCTGGACGCGCCTCATCTTCGAGAACTTCGAGTTCCCGTTTGAAGTGGTGTACCCCGGCGACCTCGACAAAGGCGGCCTGCGCGCGAAGTACGACGTCATCGTCTTCAACGGAGCAGGTGCTCCAGCCGGCGGTGGCGGAGGACGCGGAGGTGGCGCGGGTGCGGGTGGAGGACGCGGAGACGGGGCCGGAGATGGCGGAGCGGAGGAAGTCGGAGGGCGTGGTGGCCGGGCGGGATTCACGCCCCAGCCCGTCCCCGAGGAGTTCGCGCGTCGTCAGGGCAACGTGACGGCCGAGACGATGGCCAAGATCAAGGAGTTCGTCGCTGAGGGCGGCACGGTCCTGGCCATCGGTAACGTCACGTCGTCATTCGCGGCCCAGCTCGGCGTACCGGTGACGAATCATCTCGTCGAGGGCGGCAGCGCGCTGCCACGCGAAAAGTACTTCGCGCCTGGCTGCGTGCTCGAGCTGGCCGTGGACAACAAGAATCCGCTCGCGCACGGCCTCGACAGCAAGATCGACGTGTTCTTCGACAGCGATCCGGTGTTCGCCATGAAGGCGGGCACCAGCGCCGTCGATGCGCGAGCGGTTGCGTGGTTCGCCAGTGCGAAACCGCTTCGCAGCGGCTGGGCGTGGGGCCAGCAGTATCTCGACAAGGGCATCGAGATCATCGACAGCTCGAGCGGCAAGGGCCGGGTGTTCCTGTTCGCGCCGGAGATCCTGTTCCGCGCGCAGCCGCACGGCACGTTCAAGCTGTTCTTCAACGGGATCTATCTCTCCGTGGCGCCGGACATGAAGGCGGGCGCGGGGCAGTAGGGCCGATCGCGGTGTCTAAGGAATCATGACGACTCGCCAGGGCGTGCAGGGGCTCCTGGTTCTGGGCCTGGCGTACCTGCTGGTGCGCGTGTTCTGGATGGCGTCCGCGGTGGCAGGCCCGGCGTTCAACTCCGCCACTCTGGAGTCCACGGCGAAGATCGTGATTTGGGGCTGCGGTTGCCTGCCAGTTGCCCTGTGGCTGGCGCGCGACCGCACTGCCGCTGCGCTCGGCCTCGACGCCAGAATCGACCGAGGTCTCGCCTTTGGTCTCGTCGCGACGCTGCCGATGGCGGCGGCGCTGCTGCTGATTCCTCATTCGAGGCCATTCAGTCCCGACCTCGCATTGGGCAGCGCCCTGCTCGGTCCGTTTGCCGAGGAACTACTCTTCCGTGGATTCCTCTTCGGATTGTTGTGGCGGATTGCCGGCTGGCCGCCTTCGGCGGCGATCGCCATGAGCGCACTCTTGTTCGGCGGCGCCCACCAGATGGAAGTCTTTCCAATGATCGCGGGCGGCGTCGTGCTGGGCTGGGTCGCCTATCGCTGGAACAGTCTCTGGCCCGCCGTGGCCATGCACGGCTGCATGAATCTCTGGTGGGACCTGAGCCTCGGAAACTCTCTCGCGCGGGCCCCCGTGAATCCCGATCTGATGTCGACTGCACAGGTAATCTCAGTGGCCCTGGCGGTCGGCATGACGTTGCGCTGCACCGCCTCGAGTGCCTCAGGTACGTCGGGTGCGCGGACCGGGCTTACGCTGGCCAACGATCCTTAGCGTTTTCACATCTAAGGGAGGTATGCGTTTCAGACACGTGCTCGTGGTGGCCGCTCTTGTGGCCGCCAGCTTCGTCGTTACCTCTGCCCAACAAACCACCGCGACCGCGCCTCCGGCAAGTGCCGCGTTTGCGCAGGCCGTGCAACTGCACGACAGCGGGAAGTTCGCTGACGCGATCCCTCTCTTCAAGCAAGCCATCAAACAGGGCTTCCAGCCGATCAATCAGGCGCACTTCCGGCTGGCGCGCGCGCTCGCGCGTTCCGGGGACTTCGAATCGGCGCTGGCCGAGCTCGAGTGGCTGGCGGCCGCGGGATTCGCGAACACAAGCGTCCTGTCGATGAACGATCTGGACTCCTTACGGGCTCTGCCTCGCTTCAAGGCGTTCGAGGCTCGTATCAATGCGAATGCCCATCCGTGCGCGGCGGATCCGAAGTTCCACGACTTTGATTTCTGGATCGGCGAGTGGGACGTTCAGCCGACCGGCTCGAATCGCGGGCCCATCGGCTCGGGCTCGACCAGCATCGTCGAGGCCCAGCTCGACGGGTGCGTCGTGCAGGAAAACTGGCTCCCCATCGGCGGCGTCGGCGCCGGCAAGAGCTTCAACATTTTCAACACGACGACGAAGCAGTGGGAGCAGTACTACGTCGACAGCCGCGGGACGATTACGCACTACAAGGGAACGTTCCAGAAGGATGGCAGCCTGTTGTATGAGGCAGATCAGTTCGCCTCATCCAACAAGCTGCGCATGACGTTCTTCAATCAGAGGCCGAACCAGGTACGCCAGCTCGGTCACATCTCGACCGACGGAGGCAAAACCTGGACGGTCTCGTTTGACCTTACGTATTTACGGAAGCAATAGCGCCGTATCGCCCCGTCAGCGTCAGTGCCCGCCGCCTCTTCCCCCCGGCGGTGGCGGCATCGTTTCCTTCGTGAAGCGCGGCAGCAGCTGGTCGCGCATCGCCAGGTGATAGATCAGCGACGCGGTCATCGTCGCATTCTTCATCACGTCGTCCGGCAGGATGCGCTCGTAGGTGTCGAGGTTCGTGTGGTGCGTGTGCGTGCCGTACTCGATGCTGTCCTGGCTGCCGCCGATACCCGGCAGGCCGGCGGCGTTGAAGTTGGTGCTGTCCGTGCCGCCGGGATTCCGGCTGCTGCCGGCGGAGGCGCCGTAGACCTTGAAGTCTTCCCAGGGCTTGAGGAACGCCGCGACGACCTTCGCCGCTTCCGGCGGACCGAAGACGCCGGCGCCGCGCACGAGACCCGTGCCGGAGTCGATGTTCCAGTAGGCCATGAACTTGCTGTACTCGGGCTCCTTCGGGTTCTCGAACGTCCCGAAGTGCTGCTGCACGTAGGCGCGCGATCCGAGCAGGCCCTGCTCCTCGCCGCTCCAGAGCGCGACACGGATCGTCCGGCGCGGTTTGGCGCCGACGGCCTGAAGGATGCGAACCGCCTCCATCATGATCGCGCAACCGATCGCATTGTCCGTCCCGCCCGTCGCCGAGTGCCACGAGTCGAGGTGGCCGCCGAGCATGACGACTTCATCCTTCTTGTCCGTGCCCGGGATTTCCGCGATGGCGTTGTACGACTGGCGGCCGAGCGGATAGGAGCGGTTGACGATGTTGAACTCGAGCGTGATCGGCGTGCCATCCGAGAGCGTCCGCCAGATGCGGCCGTAGTCTTCGTTTCGCAGCACGACGGTCGGCACCGTCTTGGTGACGTCGTAGGCGCGGTGGTTGAAGGCCACGATGATGCCGTGCTGGCTCGGCGCCGTCGACGTCATGTTGATGCGCACGCCGACGCGGTTGTCGATCAGGAACTGATCGACCATGTTCTGCACCTGCGCGCCCGGCAGCGCGCCCTCGCGCGGCGTTGCACCGCCGCGTCCCGCGCCACCGCCCCCCGCGGCCGGCGCGTTGCCACGGCCTCCCCGTCCCGGCGCCGGAGGCGCGTTCGGATCCGGGTTGTACTGCGCCTTCAGTTGCGCATCGTCACGCCGCTTCGCCGGTTCGACTTCGCGGAACGGCGGCGGAGCCCACGGCCCGACGAGCACGATCGCGCCCTGCACTTTGGGCGCCATCTTGGTGAAGTAGTCCTTCAACTCTGCCTCGGTGGGATTCTGCGGAATCTCCATCTGCACCGCGGGCGCCACGATTGTGCCGTTGGTGGACGGCGTCCACGACAGCACTTCGAAGACCAGGTTGTCCTTCATCGTCGCGGGCGCGACGATGTGTCCGGAGGCCTTTTCGTTCTGCCAGCCGTCGCGGCCGTAGTCCCACCCTTCGAGGTGGCCGTTCTTCATGCCCCAACTAGTCATCGTGTCGACGGTCCACTTGGCGGCGGCTTCGTGGTTGGGTGAGCCGGTCAGGCGCGGACCGTACACGTCCGTGAGCATGTGCTCGACCCACATGATCTTGGAGTGTTCCATGCCCTCCTTGCGAATCTTGGCGTTCATGGCCGCGTCAATTTTTTCCGTGCCTTGTCTCGCGGAGGCCACCGCGACGAGACCGAGCACCAGCACCGATGTGAGTACCTTGCGTAACATGGAGCAACTCCTCCGGGGATGCGGAAGCATCGAATCTCAGGGGTCCCCGAAACGGTCGAATCATACATGAGCGAAGTCTTGTGGACCTATCCCGACGAGTTGCGAGACGCGCTCGCTGGCTTCGGCCTCGCGCCGAAGCCCGACACTCCGCCGCGGTTCGTCCGCGATCAGCTCTCCGACCTCTATCGCTACGAAATCAGGCGTCTTCGCGACCGGCTGCTCGCGAAGGAGTTCCCGAAGCCGGAGTACGTTGGCTACGTCATCGCGCTGCGAAAGAAGTACTGGCCTCTGGCGCTTACGCCCGAACAATGGGAGAAGATCTGTGCGAGCGAGCCATGAGGAGCGAGCCGCGCGAACGGAGTGGGGTATGCGGGGCCCCACGAGTGAGCGCGTAGGGGGGTGCGCGGGGGCGAAGCCCCCCGCCTGAGAAAGATCTGTGCATGAAGGTTGCGCTCGTTCAGCAGCACGCTACTGAGGACCTCGCGGCGAACCGGCGGCGAGGCGTCGAGGCCTTGCGGCGCGCGGCCGGCGAGGGCGCGCAACTGGTCGCGTTCGCCGAACTTGCGTTCACGCCGTTCTATCCGCAGAGCCCGGCCGCCGGCGACGTGCGCGTACTTGCAGAGCCGGTGCCTGGCCCGACCGTGGAGACGTTTCAAGCTCTGGCGCGCGAGCTGGGCGTGGTGATCGTGCTGAACGTGTTCGAGCGCGACGGCGATAAGACGTACGACTGCTCGCCGGTGATCGACGCGGATGGTTCGCTTCTCGGGCGGACGCGGATGGTGCACATCACCGAGTATCCGTGCGTGCACGAGCAGCAGTACTACGCGCCGAGCACGCTCGGCGCGCCGGTCTTCAACACCAGGGTTGGCAGGGTCGGCGTTGCGATCTGTTACGACCGCCACTTTCCGGAGTACATGCGCGCGCTCGGTCTTGGCGGCGCCGATCTGGTCGTCGTGCCGCAGGCGGGCGAGGTGGACGAGTGGCCCGCGGGATTCTTCGAGGCCGAGATGCGGACGGCGGCGTTCCAGAACGGCTACTTCGTGGCGCTCTGCAACCGCGTCGGCGCCGAGGAGCGCCTGACGTTCGCGGGGGAGTCCTTCGTCTGCGGTCCCGAAGGCGCCGTCAGGGCCCGTGCACCGAAAGGCAAGGACGCGATTCTCCTCGCCGACATCGATCTGGCCGACACCACCACATCGCACGCGCGGCGTGTGTTATTGAAGGATCGACGTCCCGACCTGTACGGCGACTGGCTGACCTAGTTCACCTTCAAACGCGTGGCGTAGACGAACGCGTCGCGCTGCGATCCTTTGACCTCCACGCGTGCGCCGTTCGCGAGGTCGCTGAAGCGCGAGTTGCCGAAGAACTCCGTCTGGGCGTCACCCTTGACCAGCCGTCCATCGACCGTGAACTGAAACGCCGCGATCGTGCCGCTGAACGCGGAGACGATGCCGTTGATGTTGAGGCCCACATCCGTATTCGTGTTCTGAATCATCACGCTCGAGGCGAGCAGGCCCGTCGTCCCGGTCGTGCCCTTCACGTGGACGCGTTGTCCCAGCGCCAGGCTCGCAAACGTCGCCGGCTGGCCCTGGAGGGTGAACTGCGTACTCGTGTTGGTCGTCACCGTACGGCCGGCCACGACGAAGGCGCCCGCGGCGGTCGTCGGTGGCAGCGACTCGACGCGGCCTTCGAGTTGTTCCTCGCGGCCGTTGCTGCGGCGATCGGACTCGACGGTCGCGGTGCTCGAATTAAGGCTGACCTGAATCGTGACGACGTCGCCAATCTTGAGATCGGCCAAACCGACGGCGGCCGCAAGTCCGGGCGCGCTGAAGAGCAGATTCGCGAGTCCAGGTGGGACATTCGTCAGCTGAAAATGGCCCGAGGCATCGACCGTGCTGGTGATGGGCGTGTTGGCGACGGCGACGACCAGGCCGGGCGGGACCGCCGGTGCCGCAGCGGGGCCGGCGGTGGGTCCCTCTGAGAACGAACTCGTCCCGGCCGAACCGCCGCCGGAAACAATGCTGCCGCTGATATTGGCACCGGAGGCACTCGACGGCTCCGCGGGGTTCGCCTTCCCGCAACCGACCGCCAACACTGCCATCACGGCACCGATCAAGAGCTTGTGAGCCTTCATCACGACCTCCAAACAGATCTGTCAGAACGGAGACAAGAAGTCAGGAGCAAACGGTGTTCCACCAGAACGTACCGACTGACGCTGCAGTGCAGCGGCGCCCGACAGACGTGTAAGCACAGCGTAGTGAACGGATTACATGCTCTCAACTTGGCGATGTTGGCGTCGTGAACGACGTTGGCGTCGCTCTACCCAAGTCTCTCAGGTTCCCACCGCAGTCCAGTTGTGAGGATTCTCTGAAGCAAAGTTGGGTAGTCGAGTCCCGCCGCTGCGGCGGAGGCTGCAAAATCTTCCGTACGCGCAATCTGAGGGTTTGGATTCGCTTCGATGACGTGAGCGCGGCCGTTCGTGTCGAGCCGCAGATCGATCCGCGCGTACCCGCTCTGCTCCAGAACCTTGTACGCGCGGCGGGCCACGTAGCGGACTTCTTCGATCGCCTCCGGCGTCAGTGTTTTCGCCTCGCCGGTCGCAATACCGACCTTGGCCTGATACTTCACGTTCCATTTCACGCGCTCGGTTGCGATGCGGTGCTGGCCCTCCGGCATGTGCGCGAACGTCATTTCCCAGACCGGAAAGACCTGCAGCCGCTGGTTGCCGAGCACGCCGACGTACAGCTCCTGTCCGTCGATGAATCGCTCGACGATGGCGTCGGTGCGGATGGAGTCGTGGATGAACTGCACGCGCTCGCGCAGCTTCGTTTCGTCGGCGACGACCGAGGCCTGCGAGATGCCGATCGACGACTCCTGCGTCAGCGGTTTCACGATGACCGGGTAGGTGAGACGCTTGGGCAGCTTCGGCTTGCGGCCGCGGACGACGACCGTGAACTCTGGCACGGGCACCCGGTGGTAATGGAGCAGCTTCTTCGAGAGCGCTTTGTCGCGCGCGAGGAACATCCCTCGCGGATTGCAGCCCGAATACGAGAGCCGGAGCAGCTCGAGGTATGACACGACGTTCTGGTCGAACGTGCCGACTTCGTGAAACGCCTCGAGAAGGTTGAAGGCGATGTGCGGCTTGAACTCGTCGTTCGCCTGGCGGATGGCGCCGAGGTCGTCCTTCACTCCGAGCACGCGGACGTCGTGCCCCAGCTTGTCGCGCACGGTCGAGAGGACGTCGTACTCCGTCCGCCAGGGCGCCGTCTCCGTGTCGATACCGCTGACATCGTCCGGCGGCACGAGGTAGTCGTGCATCAGCACTAATACGCGGAGCTTCTTCACTGGGGCGCATGATACCAACCAACAACCTACAACCAACAACCAACAGCCAGGCATTCGACCTGCAGGTTGCAGGTTGTGGGTTGCAGGTTGTCATCGGAACGGATCGCGAGGCGGTACGAACTTCTGTGCGTCCGCCGAGCCGGCCGGGAGTATTTGCCGCAGGTACCAATCGAAGCCGCGCTCCTGCTGCCAGTCGCGCGGATATCCGAGCGAGACTTCCTCGTAGCGCACGCCGTGGCGCCACATCGTGGTCCGGAAATGCAGATGGCCGGTGACGACCGCGAGCGCGCGGTAGCGCAGAGCCCAGTCCTCGGTGCGCGTCGTGCCGGACCAGATCGAAAAGCGTGGGACCCGCGGTGGGCGCGCGAGATCGTAGCGAAGCGGCCAGTGATTGATGAGGACGGTGCGCGCATCGGCCGGCAGCGCGTCGAGGCGCGCGGCGGTGACCTCGCATCGTGCGTGGCACCAGGCGGCGATCGTCGGGTCTGGCTCGGGACTGAGCATCTGCTCGTCGCCCGAGCCGACTCCGCTTTCACGGGCCCACGGAATGGCCTGCGCCTCGCCGATCTCCGGCGGACGGAACGAGTAGTCGAAGAGCAGGAACATCGGCACGATGAACGGTCCACCGGCGCCGGGGAACTGGACGAACGGATCTTCGGGTGTGATGACGCCCGCGGCGCGGCAGATCGCGACGAGCTCGCCGTATCGCGCGTGCCCGCGGGTGCGATCCGTGGCACCGGGCGGGCACCAGAGATCGTGGTTGCCGGGTGTCCACAGAACCCTCGCGAACCGTGGCAGGAAGAGATCGAGCGCCCATCGGAGGTGGTCGGGCTTCTCGCCGACGTCGCCGGCGATGATGAGCCAGTCGTCTGGATGGAAGCCTGCGCCCGCCAGCGCTTCCCGGTTCGCGCGATGGCTGACGTGGATGTCGCTGGTCGCGAGGAGCCGCGGGGCAGCCTGCGGCATCAGTAGGCGTGCAGGGCGAACGGCGGCGTCACGCCGTCCGCGGTCTCGACCGCGACTGCGGCGAGGTGGTGCGGGTCGACACGGATCAGGTGAAACATCCAGCGGTCGTCGGAGCCCGTGAGGGAATCGAGAAAGCGGACGCGCGCATCCGCGGGCGTCGGCCCGAGTGAGAAGGAAATGTCGGACAGGGGCACGGCGATGCCGAGGCCGCGCGCTTTCAGGTACGCCTCTTTGAGCGTCCAGTACGTCAGGAACCGGTCGCGCCAGGCGCCGGCCTGGGCGCTGACGTCCTCGGCTTCGTCGGGCGAGCAGTAACGCGCGACGATCGACGGATCCGGGGCGCGGCGGGTCAGGTCCTCGATGTCCACGCCGAAGGCGCGCCCGCGGCCGAGCACGCAGACGACCACGCCGGCCGAGTGCGAGAGGTTGAAGTGGAGATCGCCGGGAGGCGACGCGATTTCGGGCCGTCCGTGCGGACCCTCACGCCAGGACCACGCGTCTTCGGCCACGCCGAGCGCGTCGCCGACGAGCGTGCGCGCCATCTCGCGGCCCAGCGCGAACATGAAGCGATCGCGATCGTGGCGGAAGCGCGCGTACCGATCGCGCTCGGTATCGGACATCCACGCGAGCGCGCGCTCGACGCGCCGCGCGTCGGCGGCGAACGCATCGGTGCGGCCGACGTACGCGCCGATCTCTCCGCGCGCGACTCGTGACGCCGGTCGAGACATTGCGATAGTATGTCGCGGCTCACCGTACGGCATCCAATCATCATGTCAACAGCGTGTCTCTTTCCTGGTCAGGGATCTCAATCGAAGGGCATGGGCGGCCCGTTGTTCGATCGCTTCGCGGACTGGACCGCGCAGGCGGACGGCATCCTCGGCTATTCCATCCGCGAGTTGTGCGTGGACGATGCGCGTGGTGAACTGGGGCTCACGCAGTTCACGCAGCCCGCGCTCTTCATCGTGAATGCGATGACGTACCGCGCTAGGCTCGAGGATGGCGGCACCGCGCCGGCATTCGTCGCCGGGCACAGCCTGGGCGAGTACAACGCGCTCCTGGCCGCCGGCGCATTCGACTTCGCGACGGGCCTCGCGCTCGTCAAGCGGCGCGGTGCCCTGATGGGACAGGTGACGGGCGGCGGCATGGCCGCCATCATCGGCATGGCGCCGTCGCGGATTCAGGACATCCTGCAGGGCAGCGACGAAGGCCGCCGTCTCGACGTGGCCAACTTCAATTCGTTCGAGCAGACGGTGATCGCAGGGCCTACGGCCGACATCGCCGCCGTGGAGCCGCATTTCAAGGCGGCGGGCGTCAAGCTGTTCGTCCCGCTGAAAGTGAGCGCGCCCTTCCACTCGCGCTACATGCGTGAGCCCATGGCGGAGTTTGCGTCGTTCCTCGGCGGATACACCTTCGTGCCGCCGGCCATCCCCGTCGTCACCAACGCCACGGCCGGACCGTACGCGCCGGACAACGTCCGCGACACGCTCGCCAGCCAGATCGGCAGCGCCGTCCGGTGGCTCGACTCGATGCTGTTCCTGCTCGATCAGGGCGTGACGGAGTTCGTGGAAGTCGGACCCGGCAATGTGCTCGGGAAGCTGATTGCGCAGATCCGGAAGCGAACGAGCCGGGCCTGAAGGCCCGGCCTACTTACCCACAATCCTGACTTCGCCGTTCGTCGTCTCGAGCCGGATCTCCGGTCCGCCGCCGCCGATCGTCGCGTCGAGCCGGCGCTGAGAAGAGTCCGTGCTCTTGACCTCCAGATTCTCGGTGTGGACGATGCCGTTGATGACGCGGGCGGCGATGTTTGCTTTGGCGTTTGCGGGGACAGTCACGATGATCTGACCGTTCGTCGTCTTGCACCGGACGCCGCCGTCGCCGACTGACGCGAGCTCGATCTGCACGCGCCCGTTCGTCGCGCTGACGTCCGCGCCCTTCTCGATGCCCGTGAGCTCGATGTCGCCGTTCGTTGTCTCAATCTTCACGAAGCCCGCCACCGAGATGACCCGGATCTCGCCGTTCGTGTTCTTGATCGTCAGTTGTCCGTTGCGCGGCATCTTCACGTCATAGTCGACGCGTTTCGAGACGCGGAAGCTGAAGCCGGCGGCTGAGTTGCTGTCGATCTCCACCCGATCGGCCGAGGCGTTCTCGGAAATCTTCACGTCCGCCAGCGCGGCCTTGGCGGCCTCGTCGCTCGGGCCCTTGGCAACGCGCGTGGCGTTGATCGCGACCTCATCGCCGTCCGTCGCCTCCACGCGAATCCGTCCGTTGGGTTCGCGCAGTTCGACCGTTGCGCCCGGCTTCACCTTGTACGTCCGCGTCCAGGCCTCCTTGGCCTCGACGCCGGTCGAGAACTCGATGCCGCAAGCTGAAACCGCGGCTCCAATAGCAAGGATGGCAAGCGCGGCGGCCGTGTGGCGGGCTCGGGAAGATGACAGGATGCGCATGCGGGAATGATACGGCGCGGACTGTCGTCCGGTTCAGCATGGTAGGATGCGCGCCTCAAATCTCTCCGGAGGAATCAATGGCGATTCGGGCGAAGACGGTAGTTCTCGGTATTCTCGTGCTCCTGGTGCTGCTTGTGCTGGGCGCAATCACGGCCGTGGGCTGGCAGATCGTGCTGGGCCCGGACGCGCGGCCGGTCACGTCCGAGAAGTTCGAGGCAACCGAAGCGCGGCTCGAGCGGGGCAAGTACCTGGTCGAGGGACCGGCGGCGTGCTTCCACTGCCACTCGGAACACGACTTCACGAATCCCGACTATCCCATCATCGAGACGAAGAAGGGCGCTGGCTGGGTGATGCCCATCGCCGAGCTCAACAACATCGCGTCGCGGAATATCACGCCGGATGGAGAGACCGGCATTGGGTCCTGGAGCGATGACGAAGTCGCGCGCGCGATTCGTGAGGGTGTCCGCAAGGACGGCTCGGCGCTGTTCCCGGTAATGCCGTACCTAGCCTTCAGGAACATGGATGACGAGGACGTCAAGTCCATCGTGGTCTATCTGCGTACGATTCCCGCGGTGAAGAACACCGTGCCGACGCGGAGTCTGCCGGGCCCGCTCGAGTACATCGTCAAGACGATGCCGAAGCCGTTGACGACGCCGCAGCCGTCGCATCCGTCATCAACGCCGGCTGACCGCGGCAAGTACCTCGTAACGCTCGCGGAGTGCCACAACTGTCACACCCCGGCGGTCCAGGGGCAGCTGCTTCCAGGGATGGACTTCGGCGGCGGCGGCCAATTCCACGATCCGGGGCAGGGCGGGAAAGCGGTGTTCTCGATGAACATCACGCCCGACGCGTCGGGGATTGCTCACTACGACGAGTCGCTGTTCATGCAGACGATCAAGACCGGACAGGTCGGCGGCCGCGTGTTGAATCACATCATGCCGTTCCTGTACTTCCGGAACATGACGGACGGCGACCTCAGCGACATCTTCGCGTACCTCAAGTCGCTCACGCCCGTGAAGCACCGCATCAGCAACACCGATCCGCCGACGCAGTGCGCGCTCTGCAACCAGTCGCACGGACTGGGCGAACTCAACGTGAAGAAATAGCAACGACGGGAACAATTGGGAACGACGCGAACAAATGGGAACCTAAAGGCGCTTGCCCGGTGCCAAAGGACAAGTGCCTTATCGTTCCCGTCGTTCCCGCTTGTTCGCGTCGTTTCACCGAGTCGAGCTGAGGTGCCGCATCATGCGTTCGCGATGCTTGACCGCGTCTTCACTCAGCGGCCGGAACGGCGTGATCGTCGCCAGCGACGGCGTCGTTGCCGGCGCAGCGTTGAAGTCGAGCTTCTGCTGCTGGCGTTCGGCCTTGTAACGGAGCAGGTCGACGATGCGGTGTGACGCGAGGGAGCCATTCGTCATGGCCCCAATGTAGGCGGGGGCCGTGACAGGTCAGGTCAGGGGGTTTTACTGAGGAATTTCTGCAGATCCTGGTTCTCCGGGAACTGCACGTAGAGCCGTTTGGCTATCACCGTCGCCTCAGCCGTCCGCTTTTCGCGGACCAGCATTTCCCACAAGGCGAACTCTGCCTCGGCTTTCACGTACACGTCGGCGATCGGCTCGACGGCTGCTTCGGAGATCCCCTTCAGGGCCTTCTTACGATCGCCGCCGCCGAGCGTCCACTGAAGGCCCCACGGCACGCGCGTATCCACGATGTATTCGATCCAGGCGCGGGCCACGCGGGCGCGGATGTTCTTCGGGTTGATCTTGAGCACCGCGTCCATCGAGCGACGTGCGTTCCAGTACTCGCTCCAGCCCGTGCGCTTCCCCAGCGTCGAGAGTTGCATCCAGACGTAGTTCAGGTCGAGCTTGCCGAGGTAGAACGTCACCTCTTCACTCTGCGGCTTCGTCTTGAGGATCGACCTGGCGAGGAGCTTGCCGGCGTTGACGTCCTTGATGAAGGCATCGAGCAGGGGTTGGCAGTCTGCGCACGTCTTGAGGGCCTTCGCCTTGTTCGGAGCGTCGCCGAGCAGCCGCTTCACCTGAAAGTGCAGGGCCGACGTTCGGAGCTCGAAGGCCGCCAGGGCCTCGCCGCCTTGAAGGGTCAACGGTTCGGCGGCCTTTGCGGCGTCCGTGTAACGCGCGGAATAGAACAGGTGGCGTGCGGCCGCGAGCTCCGCGGACTCCCTGACTGGCGTTTGGACGCCCGAAAGCACGTAACCCGCGACGGCAAGCAGACAGCAGATGACAGACCGCACTCAAACCATCTTTTCATACTCGGCGCGCCTCGGTTCGTGCCAGAATCGTGAGCCGATTTCGAGTGTGACCCAGACGGAGGATTCGATGGGAGTTCCAGTGATTCGCGGAATGGTATTAACGGTCGCCTGCGTGCTGGCGATGAGCGGCGTCGCGGCCGCGCAGGGCGGCATCACCAAGCCCAAGCCGGGCCAAGGCGGCAGCGTGGTCACGGGAGCCGCGGGCACCGACGGTGCGAAGGGCGCACCCGAGGGTCTCGAGCGCTGCGACAAGCCGATGGGCGCGGTGGCGGTTGTCGAGCCGCAGAGTGAAGTCATCACGGCGTTGCTGCGCTACAAGCTGCAGTCGCCGGTCGGCCTCATCCGCATGATGATCCAGCAGTCCAACTGCTTCATCGTCGTCGAGCGCGGCGCCGGCATGCAGAACGCGATGCAGGAGCGCCAGCTCGCGCAGGGCGGCCAGACGCGCGCGGGCTCGAACATGGGCGGCGGCCAGATGGTGACGGCCGACTATGTGTTGACGCCGAGCGTCGTGTTCTCGGAAGGCAACGCGGGCGGAATCGGTGGCGGCCTCGCGAGCCGTCTCGGCGGCGGCATTGGCGCGATCGCCGGCGGCCTGAAGTTCAAGGAAGCGCAGACCAGCATGCTGCTGGCTGACACCCGCACGACCGTGCAGGTTGCGGCGGCGGAAGGCAGCACGAAGAAGGCCGACCTGCGACTTGGTGCGGGCCTGTTCGGCGGCGGTTTCGGCGCGGCGGGCGGCGGTTATGGCAACACGAACGAAGGCAAGATCATCGCCGCCGCGTTCATGGACAACTACAACAAGCTCGTGACGGCGGTTCGCAACGATCCCAGCCTGCAGCGCGGTGTCGGCACGCTCAAGGAAGAAGCCGCCAAGGGCGCCACGACGAAGGCCGGCGTAGTGATGAACGAGGGCGACGTCCTGACGCCCAAGATCGGCAACGTGCCGATGTACGCCGACGCGTCAGACAAGTCGAAGGTCCTCGGCACCTTCGCGCGCGGCGACGAAATGATCGTCACGGGCACCGTCAAGGATGACTACGTCAACGTCACCAACGCGGCCGGCGTCAGCGGCTGGGTGAAGGCGATTCTCGTTAACAAGAGATAGTAACGACGCGAACGACGCGAACGACGCGAACGACGGGAACAGAAAAGGCACTTGTCCCGGGGAACGGGCAAGTGGTTTTCGTTCCCGTTCGTTCCCGTCGTTCCCATTTGTTCGCGTCGTTAGTCGTGTCTCAGCGCCTGGATCGGATCCAGCCGTGCGGCTCTATTCGCCGGATACATTCCGGCCATCAGACTGAGCAGCACGGAAAACCCGATCGCGCTCGCGATCAGCCAGAAGGGCATCGAGAAGAGATCGCCGGCCGTTCCGCCCTGGCCGACGATGTAGATGTTGGCGCCGAAGTTGGCGAGGCGTCCGACGACCCAGCCCAGCAACACGCCGGCGACGCCGCCCAGCACGCCGATCGCCGACGCCTCGATCAGGAAGATCTTCCGCACGTCGCCGTCGCTGCCGCCGATCGCCTTCATCACGCCGATCTCGCGCGTACGTTCGAGGATCGACATGACCATCGTGTTGGCGATGCCGAGCGAGGAAATCACGAGCGCGATCGAGCCAATCAGCGCGAGGACGATGTCGAGGATCAAGAACGCGCGTTTCGCGCCCTGCAGCAGATCGTTCAATGAAAACGCCGAAAACCCGAGCTTCTTGATGGCGGCCTCGACATCCTGCGTGCTCTTCGCGCTCGAGACCTTGACCGTGATCGTCGGGTAGGCGCGATCCTCGGCGCCGTTCCGCATCAGCGACTGGACGTTCGTGACCTGTGCGTTGTAAATCGCGCGCGCCTTGCCCAGCGGCAGCATGAGCGGCGAGACGCTCGCGACGCCGACGAACGCCGGCCCGGTCTCACGCTCGACAATTCCGACGATCGGGCATTTGTACTCGACACGGCGGACCTGAAGCCCTCCGAGATCGACACCCGGCATCGAGGGCAACGGTGAACCTGAGGGGCCGCCGGCCGCGGTCTTCGCGGCGTACTCGAGTGTGACGCCTTGTCCGATGAGTGATTTGGGGTCATCGGCGTTCATCCGCGTCGCCATGTCGAGACTCAGCATGCACGCGTCGTCGGTGTCGTTGGCGAAAAACGCACCATGCGTGATCGTCTGGAACGCGCCCTGGCCGCTTGCTGACAGCGGCACCGCGCCGGCCGCGGTGAACGTACTGAAGTCCCCAAACTTGAGTTGCAGCGGCAGCCGGAGCATGGGGAAGACGCCCGCGACGTTCGGCAATGCCGCCAGCTGTTTCACCGCTTCGTCGTCGAGGCGCGGAGCGGAACTCGACGCGTCAGTGTCGACAATACCGCCCCGCGCTCCGCGGCCCCGGCGGCCGTCGCCTCCGAGCACCGGTGGCAGCCCCCGCGTCGTGACCGTGATCGAATCGAAGAGACCGGACTGTGTGAAGCGTCCGACGAGCTGATCCTGCAGGCCGACGCCGAACGACACCATGCCGGCGAGAAACGCGATGCCGATGGCGACGCCGAGCGTCGTGAGAAACGTCCGCAGCTTGGCCTGCCGCAGGTTCCGGAACGCGAGCGAGACCGTGTCCTTGAAGGTCATGCGGCCGCAGTGTCCGAGACCACGACGCCGTCGAGCATCGTCACCGTCCGGTTCGCGTAGGTGGACGCGAGCGCGGCGTCGTGCGTGACCATGATGATCGTCTTGCCTTCGCGCTCGTTGAGGTCCTTGAGGATCGCCATGATCTCGCGCGTCGTCTTGCTGTCCAGGTTGCCCGTCGGTTCGTCGGCCAGGAGCAGGGATGGCTGATTGGCGAGCGCGCGCGCGATCGAGACGCGCTGCTGCTCGCCGCCGGAGAGTTCCTTCGGCCGGTGGCTGCCGCGGCCGCCCAGGCCGACCGACGCCAGCAGGGCGACGGCGCGGTCGTCGCGCTCCTTGCGCGGGACGCCGGCAAACATCATCGACAGCGCGACGTTTTCATGTGCCGTCATCGTCGGCACGAGGTTGAACGACTGAAAGATGATGCCGACGGTCTTGCGGCGGTGCTGGCTGAGGTCGGTGCGGGTGAGCTTGGCCAAGTCGCGATCCGAGACGCGCAGCGTTCCGCCGGTGGGTGAGTCCAGGCCGGCAATCAGATTCAGGAGCGTGGACTTCCCGGAGCCCGACGTGCCGAGGAGGCCGACGAATTCGCCCGTCCGTACGGACAGCGACACCCCGTTCAAGGCGCGAACGATCGAACTACCCATCCTGTAATGCTTCTGGAGACCGTCGATCTCGAGCAGGTTGGCCATCAGGCGCGCACCAGCTTACGATAGACGGGCTTCGAAAGGTTGTGCATGACCGGTAAGGATGTGAAAGACCAGCGGCGTACGCCGCGCATCGATGTTCGCCATCGGCTGCGCGCGCGCCTCGTGTCGCTCGATCGTCCCGTCCTGATGCGCGATTTCAGCGTCGGCGGCTTCGCGCTCGAGAGCGACGACTCGATTCCGGCGGGCACGCATATCGTCCGCATCCAGGAAGGCGAGCGGTGGTCGGTGACCGTGACGGCATCGAGCCGCCATGCGCAGACCGCCGAGGCCGAAAACGGCGCGGTGCGGTATGTCGTGGGGTTCGAGATTGCCGATCAGTCGCCGGACACCCAGCACACCATTCGCGTGCTGTACGAGCGGCTGGCGGCCGACGAACCGTAACCACGGCCGCCCGCGGCAGGATACTGTCTAAGACACTCATGAAGGTGACACTCAAGTCCAGACTCGGAGCCCTCGCCCTGGCCGCCGTCCTCGGCGGCGTGGCCTGCGATACCGTGCCCGTTCCGACGCTCCCTACGCCCACGACCAGCGACCTGTTTTTCACGAGCCAGCTCATGAAAGGCGGCTCGACCACGCGCTCGTTCAAGGTCGGCAAGGCCGGCGAAGTGAAGGTGCTGTTCACGTCGTTTCTTCCCGAGACCGCCGCGGTCGTGAACGTCGCGCTCGGCAACTGGAACGGGACCACCTGCACGCCCACGACGTCGGTCGCTACCGCGGCCGGTTCGACGACGGCAATCATCACAACGACGCTGGCCGTTGGTGAGTACTGCCTGCAGCTCGCCGATCCGGGCGTGCTCACCAAGACGAACGATTACTCTCTGACCGTCACGATTCCCTACAGCAGCCAGTAGCTCTGGAGGCCCCATGCGCACCATTCGCTTCAGTCGAATCGCCGCCGCAACCGTCGTGTTCAGCCTGGCCGCCACCGTGGCGATGCGGGCGGACAGCCGCATCGAGTTCAAGGTCACCGAAGGCAAGGGATCGACCCTCGAAGCGATCATGATCGGCCAGGGCAAGATTCGCACGGACGCGGACAAGACGAGTTCCGTCGTCATGGATCCAACGGCGGGGACGATCACGATGATCGATCACGCGAAAAAGACGTTCACGCGCATGACGAAGGCGGACATCGACAGCATGGCGGCGCAGCTCGACGGCATGATGAAGCAGATGGAACAGGCGATGGCCAACATGCCGCCCGAGATGAAGGAAATGATGAAGGGCCGCATGGGCGCCATGGGATCGGCTCCGGCGATTGAGACCGTGGATACCGGCAAGAGCGGCACCGCGGCCGGCAAGCCCTGCAGGATCATCCAGACCAAGTCGATGGGCAAGGTCGTCACCGAAAGCTGCATGGGTGATGCGTCGGCCATCGACGTTCCCGCTGCCGACCGCGCGACGCTGGTGGCCGCGATGGGCTTCTTCAAGGATCTCGCGGACAAACTCTCGAAGGGCCCGCTCGGCCGAATCGGGAGCGCAACGCCGTTCCAGGGCGGCGGGGTCCCTCTGCGATCGACGACGTTCGCGGCAGACGGCTCGCGCAACACCTCTGAGTTTTCAGGCGTCGTCACTACCACCATTCCCGCGGAGGTCTTCGCCGTGCCGGCCGGCTACCGGGAACAGAAGATGGAGATGCCCGGGCGTGGACGGGGCGGGCGACAGTAGACCCGCCAGGCAAAGAGCGCCGCATTGCCCGCGTTCATCCTGAGCGCGCCGCGGTCGGGTACGACCTGGCTGGTGCGCGCGCTCGGCGCGCATCCGGAGATTCTCGCCAGCGAGCTGCGCGCCTTCGGTGACTACTTCGATCTCGTGCACGACGCCGGCGCGTCGAAACCGCGCTTGCGCATCACTCTTGACGCGTATCTCAACGCACTGTTCGGATCGCACGCGTGGCAGCCGCTGGGATCGTCGCGTGAGGGCGTCCGCGACCGCCTGCTCGGGGACGTGTACAGCGCCATCGAACGACACGCTCTCCAGCATGCGAACAAACGCGCGTTCGTAGACAAGGTTACTCCCTACCTCGACACGTCAGCTGTCGTCGTCCAGTCGATCGCGCGGCTGTTTCCTCAGGCGTCCGTCATCCACCTCATTCGCGACGGCCGCGATGTCGCGGTCAGCGGCGTCATGCACTGGCTGAATCGCGACGTCGCACAGATGTCACCCGAGCAGCGGCGGCGGCGGGACTTCCTGGTAGATCACACAGGCGAGCGGCCCGGCCGGTTCTTCACGGACGAGGAGCTGACCCAGTGGGCGTCGCACTGGCGCCAGCCGATCGACGCGCTTCGGCAACACGGTCAGGGCCTGCGATTACTGGAAGTCCGGTACGAGCGAATGTCGGCGAACCTCAGCGGAGAGCTCAGGCGGATGTTCGAGTTCCTGGGTGTCAGTACCGGCGGTGACGTCGCGCAGGCCTGCGTCGAGGCGTCAACGTTCGAGGCGATGTCAGGTGGCCGCAAGCGCGGCGACGACGCCCCAGGCGCGCACGTCCGCAAAGGAGTCGTCGGCGACTGGCGCGAACACTTCACACACAGTGACGCTATTCGATTCGATGAGATCGCCGGAGATGTGCTCGTGAACTGCGGATACGAATCGAGCGCCGGTTGGCTTCAGAGGATTTGAGATTTGTCGGACGACCTGCTGATCTTTGTTCACATCCCGAAGAGCGCTGGCACGTTCCTGCGGGATCCCGTCGCGCGCGTCATCGCGGACTACTACAAGATTCTGAGGACCCCCGGGAACGAGTTTCACGAGAGAGCAACGCGACAATCTGTCGCTCTCTGACTCCGTTCAGGGAGAACTCTCGCCGTACGTCGTCAATCACATGACCGTGTTTCTCGGCCGGGATATTGTGCTGCCAGACCACACTGCCGGTCAGTGCGTGATGTTCGATGAGCAACTGCAGTCGCGCGCTGAGCAGCGGCTGCGCGACTTCTGGTTCGTTGGACTGACGGAATCCTACGCCTCCGACGTGGCGACGCTGCGTGCGCTCACAGGGCTCAAAATCGACACCCTCGACGTAAACCGCACGGATCGCAGCGGCCGAAGACAGATCGACCGTCAGCTCATCGAGACGTGCGCTCGATCGAATCAAATGGACGCGTATCTATATCACCTGGCCACGTTGATCCACGAAGATCAATCGCCGTGCGCCTTGTGGCGTTAGCGCGGTTCGGGTTCTCGTGGACAGGTTCTTAGTGCGGTTCGACGATGGGGTTGTCGACGTCTCCGCTCTTGACGCATTCGATGAACGTATCGACAAGATGACGGTCGCGCCAGCCGATTGCGGCTTCCTTCGACAGCACATCCAGCGCGTCGGCTGACGACAACGCCTTCTTGTACGGGCGGATGGTAGTCAGCGCGTCATAGACATCGACGATGCCGACGATCTGCGCGAGCAGGGGAATCGAGTCACCGCGAAGGCCGTCGGGGTAGCCGCTGCCGTCGAGGCGTTCGTGATGGTGGCGCACGATGGGGCGCACCCGATCGAGCGCGCGCAGGTTGCCGCACAGCCGATCGCCCACGACCGGATGCGTCTTCATGAGCGTGTATTCCTCGCTCGTCAGCTTGCCCCGCTTCAGCAGGATGGCGTCCGGAATCGCGATTTTGCCGATGTCGTGCAGGTAGCCGCCGCGGTGAAGTGCCGAGAGATCCTCGTCCGTGAGCCCAAGGCGGCGGCCGAGCGCGACCGCGTACTGCGCGAGCCGTTGGCAGTGACCGTCCGTGTACGGATCGCGCGCTTCAACGGTCAACGCGAGGCTGAGAATGATGGCCTCGGCGCTGTCGAGGTCGTCCGTGTACCGCTTCAGGCGGATGAGCGACCGCACGCGCGCGCGCAGCTCCTGCGCGTCGACGGGCTTGGTCAGAAAATCGTCGGCGCCCGCGTCAATCGCGCGAATGCGGTCGTCGGCGCGCGCGACGCCGGTCATGAGAATGACCGGGGTGAGCCGCGTCGAGGGATCCATCTTGATCTGATGGCACGCCTCGATACCGGTGATGCCGGGCATGTGCACGTCCATCAGCACCACGTCCGGCCGATGCTCGGCGACGGCAGCCAGGGCGGCCGCACCGTCGTGGCACTTGAGCACGTCGTAACCGTCCATGCTCAGCCAGCGCTCGATGAGCCGCAGGCTGGCTGGGAGGTCGTCGACCAGCAACACCTTGCCCTTCGGCGAAGCGACCCCCGTACCGCTTCGGCTCTGCGACCCCGCCTTCTGGAAGTCGCGGACCGGCTCGAGCGGTGAATCGGGTACCACGTACATGGCCTTATTGACCCGTCAGGATGAGCTCGACCCAGAGCGTCTGGCCGCTCATGGTGAACGGGATGACCGTACGAGAGACCTCCGCCACGTACCTCGTCGCGAAGTCGGAGCCCATGGTGACGGTGGGGACCGAGATGGCGCAGGCCGGTTCGAAGGCCGCGAGCTTCGTCCGGAACGTACCGGCGATCATGTTCGCGATTTCGCCGATGGCGTCCGGCAGTTCGCCGTTGATTTCCGCGGGCGTGATGCCGAGCATCGAGCCCGCGATGTCCTTGGCGCAGTCCGCGCTGCTGTGGAACGAGACGGCGCCGCGCCGGTGACCGGCGAACGCCACGGTGGCGACGATGTTGGTCTGCTTCAGCCGCGGGACTTCGCCGACGACGCCGCCGGGCTGGACCGGCTGGAAAACCATCGTGGTGAAGACGTCCTCGACGGAAGTCGTGAGGGTATCGACGAGCTGTGTCGGAATCGGTGAAGGCATGGGACTCAGGCGATCGCCGCCTCGATTTTTTCCCGCATGGTGTCGGGCGTGAACGGCTTCACGACGTAGTTGTTGACGCCGGCCTTCATCGCTTCCACGATGTCGTCCTCGGCGGCGTTGGTGGTGACCATGAGGATGGGCACCTTCTTCGTGGCGTCACTCGCGCGCAGGGCGCGGATGAAATCGATGCCGCTCATTTCGGGCATGTTCCAGTCGGTGATCACCATGTCCACCATCCCCTCGGAGAGCCTGGCCAGGCCCTCGACGCCGTTGCCGGCCTCGAGACACTCCTTGTGACCCAGCTTGTTGAGGGTGTTGATGATGATGCGTCGCATCGTGCTCGAATCGTCGACAACCAGGAATTTCATGGGTGTGGTGGCTCCAGCGCCTCGCTGGCCTCCTAATCGGCATTCTCGTGGTAGGGTTTAGCGCTTCGAAAATGGACTTTGCGCGTCTCGACGCCATCAACCGCTACACGACCGTCGCCCGGCTGCTCTCGTCCGTGGTGCACGAGACCGGCAATGCTCTGCAGGTAATCGGCGGGCACGCGGAGCTCCTCCAAGGCGCGATGCCGACGCCGGAAAAGCTGGCGTCTCGCGCAACCGCCATCGCGTCCCACACCGCCAAGGCGTCATCGCGCTTGCGCGAAGTGAGTGGCCTGCTCAACGACTCGGGGGAGGCCGGGCCGACAGTCTTCGATCTGCAGGCGCTCGCCGTCGAAGCGATGGGTCTGCGGTCGTTCGCGTTCGGCCGAGGCCGGATCGCGGCGACCCTCGCGCCGGAAGGCGGCCGGTTTCCCGTGCGCGCCGTCCGCGCGCACGCCCTCCGTATCCTGTTGAATCTATTGATGAACGCGGAAGCCGCGCTGAAACCGCAGGGCAGCGGCACGCTCGGTCTCACGCTCGCGTCCGAGGGCGCTCTCGTTCGCCTCACCGTCGCCGACAACGGCCCCGGCATTTCCGTCGATCGCAGGGAGTCGCTCTTCGATCCGTTCAACTCACCGGTGGGTCCGGGTCTTGGTCTCCACGTCTCACGCGGTCTGGCCGAACGCCACGGCGGCACGCTCTCGCTGTCCGAGACGCCCGACGGCGCTTCGTTCGTACTGTCGCTGCCCGGCGCGTGATCAGGCTGCTGACGTGTCGTCGATCCCGAGCCTGTGCAGCTTGTCGATCAGCGTCGTTCTGCTGAGGTTGAGCAGACGCGCGGCCTGGCGGCGGTTGCCGCCGGTGCGCTCGAGGCACTGAAGGATCAGATCCTTCTCGACCTGTGACATCACCGACACGAAGTTGATGCCCTCGTCCGGGATCGCCATGCTCGGCACGACGCTCGAGCGCTCGGGCGTCCTGATTTCTTCGGGCAGCATCTCCGGCAGGATTTCGTTCGACGCGCCGCTCATCGCGACGGCCGCCTCGATCGCGTTCTCGAGTTGGCGGATGTTCCCCGGCCAGGTGTTCTGCATCAGCAGCCGCAACGTGCTCTGCGCGAGCGTGCGCGCGGGGATGTTGTTGTTCTTGCACGACTGCAGCACGAAGTGCTGCGAGAGCATCGGGATGTCCTCGACGCGCGCGCGCAGCGGCGGCAGCGCCACCCGGACGACGTTCAGGCGGTAATAGAGGTCCTCGCGGAAGTTGCCCTCGCGCACCATCTTGTGGAGATTCACGTTGCTCGCCGCGATGATGCGCGTGTCGATCTTGACCGGCTTGGACGTGCCCACTCGCTCGACTTCGCGCTCCTGCAGGACGCGCAGCAGCTTCGCCTGGAGCGACATCGACATCGACGCGACCTCGTCGATGAACAGCGTGCCGCGGTCGGCCAGCTCGAACCGGCCGACGCGCGCGTTGATGGCGCCCGTGAACGCGCCCTTCACGTGGCCGAAGAGCTCGGTTTCCGCGAGGCTCTCGGGAATCGCCGCCGCGTTGAATGCGACGAACGTCTGATCCTTGCGCGGGCTGTTGTAGTGAATCGTCTTGGCGATGAGCTCCTTGCCCGTGCCCGTCTCGCCCTGAATCAGCACGGTGCTGTTCATCGGCGCGACCAGCTCGAGCGTCGAGAACACGTGCTTCATCGACTTGCTGCCGCCGACCATGCCGCCGAAGCGGAACCGGTCGTGCAGCTTCGCGCGCAGCTCGGCGTTCTCCCGCAGCAGCCGCTTTTCGCTGATCGACGTCTTGATGACCTGCACCAGCTGCACGAGCTGGAACGGCTTGATGAGAAACTCCACGGCGCCGCGCTTGATCGCGCGCACCGCTTCTTCGACGCCGCCGAACCCGGTGATCACGACCGCGCGGATTTCCGGATAGCGCGCGAGCGCCTGTTCGAGGACGTCCATGCCGTCCGCGTCGCCCAACCGAAGGTCGACCACGAGGCCGTCGTAGGCAAAACCCTCGAGCCGTTCCAGGGCGTCGTTCGCGTCGCTCGACTGCGCGACCGCGAAGCCCTCGGCTTCGAGCGATTCGACGATGGTCTGGCGAAGCTCGGCCTCGTCTTCAACCACCAGGACCGTTGTGCGCGACACGTCCATCACTACTGTCTGCTCCCATCCCTGGTTCGACTGTTCTTCGGGGCGAGTGTACATCCGGCCCGGCCGCCTCGAAGTTTTTCCGGCCCGTGCCGATTACAGCGGCAGATGCGGGCCAGCATGCCTCAAGCAACTGGCGTACCAGGGGGTCACTCGGAGTTCCCACACCACGTATTGGTGGTGGACGACGAGCCCGGAGTGCGCGAACTCATCGCCGACTTCTTCATCCGGCAGGGCATTCCCACGACAGTCGCGGCCGACGGCCGGGAAGCCATCGCGATCCTCGAAAAGGGCGCCACCGACTTCGGCCTCATCGTCACCGACGTGAATCTGCCCGGCGCAGACGGCTTTCAGGTGCTCGACACCGCGCGCCGCCTTTCGCCTCTGACGTTCGTCGTGATCGTGACCGGCTATGCCTCCCTGGACTCAGCAATTCGCGCGGTTCGGATGGGGGCCTACGACTATCTGCCGAAGCCGTTTTCGCTCGGCCAGCTCGACCTGATCCTGCGGCGGATTCGGGATCTTGCCGCGCTCACAGGCCGGTCGCAGGCGGAGCGTCCACTGCGGGCCGTTGAGCCCGCGATCGTGCCCGCTCCCGCGCCGCGTCCGCGTCTTGTCACTCCGGCGCAGGGCGATCCTGTGGAGCAGCGGCTCAACAACATCGAGACATTGCTCAGGTCGATCGACTCGACGCTGGGTGTGATTGCCGCCCATCTCCAGGACGGCAGCATGACGCCCGGCCGACGCTAGCCGGACGGTACCGCGACAGGGCGCTTTGCGCGCCAAGAGCCCGGGGGTCGTTTCCGCTCGTTTTCCGTGAGGAAACGACCCCCGGGCTCATTTGTCCGTCCCGGTACGGCTCTTGCCATTTTGACGCCCGAGGTAAGTCTTGGGCGACATCACCACCGACAACGGAATCATGGCCGCGCTCGGCCGCCAGATGAGCCGAGCGGTCCAGCGGCAGATGGTGGCCGCGGGAAACCTGGCCAACGCTGAAACGCCGGGCTATCGCGCGCGCGAGGTCAACTTCGCGGACGCGCTCGACGAACAAATCAACGCGGCCGCCACGAACGGCGCGCACTTCCAGGCCGGCGACGCGCGCACGGGCGCCGTCGTCCGCGAAATCGACGACGTCGCCGCGCGCCGCGACGGCAACACCGTGCAGGTGGACCAGGAGCTGCTGAAGCTCGGCCGCGCCGGCGGCGATTTCGCCGCGGCGCAGACGGCGCTCTCCGCGAAGTTCCGCCTGGTCCGCTACGCCATCAACGAAGGGAAGTAACACGTGGATACCCTCGGATCCGCAATCGGAGCGTCCGCGAGCGCGCTCAACGCGCAGCGGCAGCGTATGGAAGTGGCCGTGTCGAACCTCGCGAATGCCGAGGCGACGCGCGGGCCGGACGGCCAGCCGTACCGCCGCCGAGAAGTCGTACTCGAAACCGCGCAGCCCGATGGATTCGGCGCGTCACTCCGGTCGGTCGGCGCACCCGGCGTACGCGTCGCGGCCGTCGTCGAAGATCAGGCGCCGTTCCGGCGCCGCTACGAGCCCGGACACCCGGATGCCGACGCCGAGGGCTTCGTCTCCGTGCCGAACGTGGACGTGCCCGAGGAAATGGTGGACATCTTGAGCGCGGCGCGCGCGTATCAGGCCAACCTCTCCGCGATCGCCATCGTGCGGGAAACGATTCAGAAAGCCCTGGAGCTCTCGAGGTAAACGATGCCGACTGACATTAGTGCCATTAGTGGATCCGGATCGCTGCCGCTCGCGCGGCCCGGTCAGTCTTCGACGCCGCTCGACAACGGGTTCGGCGAATCGCTGCAGAGAGTGCTCGAAACCGTCGACTCGACCAACTCCGAAGCCAACGATGCGGTCGGCCGGATGCTCAACGGCACCGGCGACGTGCACGAGGCGATGATCGCCCTCCAGCGCGCTGACGTCACGATGCAGCTGGCCGTGCAGGTGCGCAACAAGATCGTTCAGGCCTACCAGGACATCATGCGGATGCCCGTCTAACCCGCGCAGAAGACTGATACCTCGTGAATCCAGAACAGATGATGCAATCGCTGAAGAAGCTTGCGGCTTCGCTCAGCGCCAAACAGATTCTCGGGCTCGCGGCCGCCTTTCTCGCGGTCGTCGCCATCGTCGTGGGCTCGGCCTACTTCATCAACACGCCGTCGTACGCGCTCCTTGCCGCCGACCTCGATGCTGAATCGGCCGGTGCGCTCGTGACGAAGCTCAAGGACGCGAAGGTGCCGTACGCGCTCGATGCGGGCGGCCGCACGATTCGCGTGCCGGCCGAACGTCTGGACGAGCTCCGTCTGCAGTTCGCCACCGACGGCCTGCCCGCCGGCGGGCGGCTCGGCTTCGAAATCTTCGATCGCCCGGCGTTCGGCACGACGGAATTCCTGGAGCACGTGAATTATCGCCGCGCTCTCGAGGGCGAGCTGGCGCGCACGATTTCTACGCTCTCCGAAGTCTCGAGCGCGCGCGTGCACATTGCTATGGCCAAGGATTCGCTCTTCACCGACCGGGATCAGCCGGCGAAGGCGTCCGTGGTGCTCAGACTCAAGGCCAACCGTCAACCGCCCGTGGCGGTCGTCCGCGGCATCGCTGGCCTTGTCGCGTCGAGCGTCGAATCGCTGCGGCCCGAGTCGGTGGTGATTCTCGACGCGTACGGCCGATCGCTCACGCGGGCCGAAGAAGACGAAGGCGAGGCCACAGGCCTGCAGCTCGATCGGCAGATGCGGATCGAGCGTGACCTGACAGGCCGTGTCATCGCCATGCTGGAGCCGGTTATCGGTGAGGGCCGTGTCCGCGCGAATATTTCGGTTCGCCTCAAGGCCGACGCGGAAGAGGAGACCGAAGAACGCTGGGATCCGACGTCCGTCGTCCGCAGCCGTCAGACACAGGCCGAGGGCGACCTGAAGACGGGGTCGCAGGGTATCGCAGGCGCACGCGCGAATCTGCCGCCCAACATGACGACATCGCCGGCCCCGGCTGCCGCGACGCCTGTGACGACGGCCCAGGGTCTTGGCCGGACGTCCGAGACGACGAACTACGAGGTGAGCAAACTCACGCGCCGCCGTGTCAGCCCGAGCGGCCAGGTGGCGCGGCTGTCGATCGCGGTGCTCATCGATGAGAAACGGCCGGCCGCGGCCACTACGGCCGCCGCAGCCGCCGGCGCCGCGCCGGCGGCGCCTGCCGCGCAGGCGCGAACTCCGACCGAAGTCGAACAGATTCAGAAACTTGTCGCCGCGGCCGTTGGCTTCGACCAGGCGCGCGGCGACCAGATCACCGTGGAGCACATCGCGTTCGATGCGTTCAACGAGGCGCTCGAGGTCGCACCCGTGGCCGCTCCGTCCGTCGTGACGCAGATTGGCGACGTCTGGCGCGAGCAGTGGGTATCGATTCTCCGAGGGACGGCTGTGTTCACACTTGCGTTGTTCGCGCTCTTTGGGGTGATTCGTCCGATGTTTCGCCGCGCCATGGTAGCGGCGCCCGCGCCCGCGAGGTCGGCGCCGCTGCCGGCGCTTGCCGGTGCGCCGGTGCCGCCGAAGCCCGAACGCCGGCTCACGTCCGAGGAGCTCGACGGCCAGATTGAAGCCGAGCTCGATGCCAAGCTGCCGCAGGAGAAACGGCGTCTGCCGGTCCTCTCCAAGCGCGTCGGCAAGCTGGCGGAAAAGGAACCCGAGCAGCTGGCCCGCGTGGTTCGTGCGTGGATTGACGAGGACGGCCGCTGATGCAAGCCGCACCGCACCACATGACCGGCGTCCGTAAGGTCGCCATCATCCTGATGGCGCTCGGCGAAGAGTCGTCGGGGACCGTCTTCAAGTACCTGCAGGAAGAAGAGATCGAGCGCGTCGTGCGGGAAATCGCCTCGCTCGGCACCGTGCCGACCGAAGTGGGCGAGGGCGTGCTGACGGAGTTGCATGACACCGTCATCGCGGCGTCGCACATGGCCACCGGTGGCGTCGAGCAGGCGCGCCGGATTTTGTCCAAGACGATGAGCCCGGACCAGTGCCGGCGGATTCTCGATCGCGTCATTCACTCGTTCTCGACGATCGCCGGGTTTGCCTCGCTCGAAAAGGCCAATCCGCAGCAGTTGTCCAAGTTCATCCTGGGCGAGCACCCGCAGACGGTCGCGCTGATTCTCGCGCACCTCAATCCGGGCAGCGCCGCTCAACTCATCACGCAGCTTCCGGACGAAATGCGCGCCGAAGTGCTGATGCGGATGGCCAGTCTCGAGGACATCTCTCCCGATGTCATCAGCCGCGTCTCCGGCGTCATCGATCAGCGGCTCAAAGCACTCGGCGGTCCGAGCCGCCAGCAGCGCGGCGGCGTCCGCGCGGTGGCCGAGCTCTTCAATCGCCTGGACCGCGGCGTGAGCCGCCCGACGCTCGAACACATGGAATCCTCGTCCCCGGAAATGGCGCACGCCATTCGCAATCTCATGTTCGTCTTCGAAGATCTGATCAACGTCGAGGACACCGGCATCCGCGAGATCGTGAACCGTTCCGACAAGAAGGCGCTCACCGTGGCGCTGAAGGGATCGAGCGAGGAAATCCGCACGCGGTTCTTCGGCAACATGTCGAAGCGCGCCGCCGATCTGCTCAAGGAAGAGATGGAAGTGCTGGGCGCCGTTCGCCTGCGCGACGTGGAAAAGGCGCAGCAGGAAATCGTCGCGATCGCGCGAAAGCTGGAAGAAGAGGGCGTGATTACGACGGGCGCGGAGGCAGGCGAGCCGTATGTCAACTAAGGCACGCCGGCTCCCGGGCGCCCAGGTCGAGCCGTTTCCGTGGAGAACGACAGCGTCGGCCGGGACCGGACCTGCCGGGCCCCCGACGCGCGGCTACGAGCCTGCGGCACAGCGCGGCCCGGCCCCACCTGTCGCGCCGGCAGACGTGGATATCGCGGCTGTCGAACGCGACGCTTTCATCAAAGGTTACGCGCAGGGCGAGCGCGCCGGTGACGAGGCCTCCGCTCGACGCGGCGAAGCCATGCTGCGGCGTCTGGCCGCGACGGTCGACGAAGTCGCCTCGCTCCGCAACGACCTGCTGAAACGCGCCGAACACGACCTCGTGCGGCTGGCGCTGGCGCTGGCCGAACGCATCGTTCGCCGGGAAATCGCACTGGATCGCGACCTCCTTGTGACGATGGCGCGTGTGGCCATCGATCGCGTGGGGCCGGGAACCGTGGCGACGATCAAGCTCAATCCCGCAGATTACGCGCAGCTGACGGCGTCGCAGGCGGTCGACACCGGCGCGGTGCAGGTCCTCGCCGATCCCTCCGTCAGCCGCGGTGGCTGCATCGTGCAGACGGAGATCGGCCTCATCGACATCGGGATCGAAGCGCAGATTGCCGAGCTCTCGCAGGCGTTGCTCGTGGACGCCGTGCCCCATTCCAACAGCGACGCCGTTGGCTTCGGTCGCTGAGTTCACCCCGTCACTCGCGGCGTACCTGAGCCAGGTGCCCGCGCTCGATCCGGCGCCGATCGTCGGGCACGTGACGCGCGTCGTCGGCCTGCTCGTCGAATCCCGCGGTCCTGTCGCAAGCGTGGGCGAGATCTGCGAAGTCCGGCCGCAACGCGGCGGCCAGGCACTGCTCGTTGAAGTGGTGGGATTCCGGGACGGGCGGCTGCTGTCGGTGCCGCTCGGCGATACGTCAGGGATCAGTTCGGGCGATCGGATCCTGGCGCGCGGCGCCTCGCTGACGATTCCTTGCGGTCCTGAACTCCTGGGCAGAGTGCTTGACGGCCTCGGCCGGCCGATCGACGGCCGCGGTCCGATCTCGGCAAGCGGGCGTGTGCCGCTCAAGACGCCCGCCATGAATCCGATGGATCGCGATCCGATTGCCGAGCCGCTCGGTACCGGCGTCCGGGCCATCGACTCACTTCTGACGTGTGGGCGCGGCCAGCGTCTCGGGATCTTCGGCGGCAGCGGCGTCGGCAAGAGCACGCTCCTCGGCATGATGGCGCGCGGCACCGAGGCCGACGTGGTCGTGCTCGGGCTGATCGGTGAACGAGGCCGCGAAGTCCGCAGTTTCCTCGAGAAAGACCTTGGTCCACGCGGGCTGGAGCGATCCTGCGTCGTGGCCTCCACGTCCGACAGCCCGCCGCTCGCGCGCCTGCGCGCCGCCTATGCGGCGACGGCCATCGCCGAGCATTTCCGCGATGCGGGCAAGAACGTGCTGCTCATCATGGATTCCATCACGCGCTTTGCTATGGCACAGCGCGAGGTCGGGCTGGCCGCGGGTGAGCCGCCCACCGCGAAGGGCTATCCGCCTTCTGTATTTGGCCTCCTGCCCGGACTGTTGGAGCGCGCCGGCGCCGTCCGGCGTCGCGGCAGCATCACCGCCTTCTACTCGGTACTCGTCGAAGGCGATGACACCAACGAACCCATTTCTGACGCCGTGCGCGGCATTCTCGACGGCCACGTCGTGTTGTCGAGGGATCTTGCCGCCCGCGATCACTATCCGGCCATCGACGTGCTCGGCAGCATCAGCCGGACGATGCCCGAGGTGACGACGGCGGAGCATCGCCGGCGGGCCGCGGACGTCCGGGAGGCGCTCGCGACGCTGCGGGACGCCGAGGACCTGATCAGCGTCGGCGCCTACTCAGCCGGATCCAACCCCCGCATTGACTCGGCCATCGCGAAGCGGGACGCGATCACGCGATTCCTCTGTCAGCCCGCCGACACCACATGCAGCCTGGCCGACAACCTCTCGGCTCTCGACCGGCTCTGACGTGAGGGCCTTCCGCTTCCGCGCCGCGGCTGCGCTCGAGCTGCGCAAGAAACAGGAAGAGACCGCTTCCATTGAGCTTTTCCGCAGACAACAGGCCGCAGCCGAGGGGCAGACGCGCGCTGTGGAGGCCGTCCGGCGTCTTCAGGACGGCCACACAGGCGCGGTCCGGAACGCCGTGGCCGGCACTTCGAGCCATGAACTGGAGTGGCACCGGAATTGGATTGTCGGACTGACGGCGACGGCCGAAGCCTTAGCGATCGACGCCGCCCGGCTTGCCAGGGAAGTACGTGAAGCCGAGGAGGACTGGAGCGTGGCGCGGCGCAAGCGGCTCACGCTCGAACGGCTGCGGGAACGGCTTCTCGAGCGTCATGGCGACGCAGCAGCCGCGGAAGAACGCAAGGACATCGACGAGCTGGCGCGCCTTCGATTCGCGATGGGAGGCGCGGCGCTCGCAGGGAGCAACGACAGTGGCAGTTAGCCCGACCAGCACAAACACGAATCCCGCGGCCATGACGCCGATGACGACCGGCGGCAACCGCATGACGGCCGACGCGCTCGGCCGCGACGCCTTCCTCAAGCTGCTCGTGACGCAGCTCGAACATCAGAATCCGCTCGAGCCCCAAGCCGACGGCGAATTCATCGCCCAGCTCGCCACGTTCAGCTCGCTCGAGCAACTGCAGGGTATCCGGCAGGACATGGCGGCACTCCGCCAGCAGGTCGAGTCGTCCGCCGTTCAAGGTTCATAACAACACGCCGGGGCTGGAGCCCCCGCAGAAACCCGCCGGGCCTGAAGGCCCGGCCTACGTAGGCCGGGGCTTTAGCCCCGGCAAACAAGGAGCAATCGCAAATGTCAGTAGGTTCTTTCTCAGCCAGTCTCTCCGGCCTCAACGCGAACCAGCAGCGTCTCGCCGTCATCGGCAACAACCTCGCGAACATCAACACGGTCGCCTTCAAGGCGAGCACGGTGAGCTTCGCGGACCTCGTGAGCCAGTCGGTCGGCGGCGCGAGCACGAACCCGATGCAGATCGGCCTCGGCGTCGCCACTGGATCCATCTCGCCGAACTTCTCGCAGGGCGGCATCGAGAACACGGGCGTCGCGACCAACGTCGCGATCCAGGGCAACGGCTTCTTCGTCGTCGGCAACGCGGCGAACCGCAGCTACAGCCGCGCCGGCAACTTCACCTTCGACGCCGACGGCACGCTCATCACCGTGGACGGACAGAACGTCCAGGGCTACACGGCGGTGGATCCGGTCACGGGCGCCATCATCACGACCGGCCAGCCGTCGGACATCGTCGTTCCGCCGGGCCTGCTGCGCGCGCCCGTCGGCACGACGTCCTTCGGCACGGTCACGAACCTCGACGCGAACGCGGCCACGGGCACGCAGTTCAGCGCCGCGGTGCAGATTTTCGACGCGCTCGGCGTTCCGCACGTCGCGACGGTGAAGTACGCGAAGACCGGCGCCGGCGCGTGGGGCTACAGCGTGACGGTGCCCGGCCAGGAAATCGCCGGCGGCACGGCCGGCACACCGTTCCAGATTGCGTCCGGCACGATGACCTTCGACGGCCTCGGCAAGATGCTGACGGTCAACGGCGGCGCGCCGGCTGACGTCACGATTACGAGCCCGGCGTGGGCGAACGGCGCCGCGGCGACGAACTTCACGTGGGATCTCATCGACGCCAACGGCGTCGCGACCGTGAGTGGATACTCCTCGCCCTCCGCGACGTCGTCTGTGTTCCAGAACGGATCGGCGGCGGGCACCGTCGACAGCATCACCATCAACTCCAGCGGCCAGATCGTCGCGTCGTTCGGATCCGGCCGCACGGTGACCGTCGGCCAGCTGGCGCTCGCGAACTTCAACAACCCGCAGGGCCTCGTCAAGGTCGGCACCAACCGCTTCTCCGAGAGCGAGGCCTCCGGCATCGCGAACGTGGGCGTCGCGGGTACGGGCGGCCGCGGCTCGCTGATCGGCAGCTCGCTCGAGCAGTCGAACGTGGACATCGCGCAGGAGTTCACGCAGATGATCCTCGCGCAGCGCGGCTACCAGGCGAATTCCAAGAGCATCACGGTCGCGGACGAGCTGCTCGTGGACACGCTCAACCTCAAGCGCTAATCGCGCATTCCCAGAGTCGATAAATGCTCGCACCTGTTACAGGCAACATGGACTGGCTGGCGGACTCCGCCGGCCAGTCCGATCGCTCGACGAACGAGGCCGCCTCGTTCGATCTCGCCGCACTCGTCGGCGCAGACACCGATGGCGCCGACGCCGCGACGGCTCCGATCCAGATCAACGCGGAACCGGCCGCCGTTCAGAACGCCGACGCGGCTCTCGCGTTGGTCGCCATCGATGTGAAAGACGTCGCGCTGGACGTGCCATCAACCCCCGAGGCCGGATCACCGCAGCACGTGCGCGATCGTGCGCGTGATGCCGAGGACTCCGAGACCGAAGACACCGCCAAGATGCCCGCCGCGGACGACCAGGTGGTCGTGCCGGTCGGGATTCCACAGATCCTGGAGAAGCACCTGACTGAAGCCGCAGGATGGACGGAGGCCGCGGAGCGAAGGACGACAGAATTGCTCGCAGGTCAGGGGCCGATCGATGTCGCTTCTCCTGTCGACACCGCACCGGCGCGGAAGGCCGAAACGCCCTCGAAGCCGGACAACGCCGACCAGCCGCCCGCGGCCAACCCGTCTGTGACCACGCCGCTGCAGGAAGACACACATCGCGAGTGGCTCGCTCCGGTGACGGACAGCATCGCCCGGCGGCCCTGGGTTGCGGAGCTCATGGACGCGAAGAGAAAGCCGGGCTCGTCATCGACCGAGCGCGAGAGTGCAGGCAATTCATCCCTGAAAGCCGCGTCGCAGGCATCGACGTCAGCACCGGCGGCTATCGAGCCGTCGAGAATTGCCGTCAGCCGCACCGCCGACGTACCCCAGGGCGCGGACATTGCCGCGAAGCATGCGGCCTCCAAGTCGGTTGTCGCGTTCCAGGTGCCCGCGCCACAGCCGTCGACGACGTGGGATCGCGGCGTGACGGTGATCAACACGGCGACGGTCGGGAGCGCACCGGCGGAAACGCCGGTCGCCGACCAGATCGTTCGGAGCATCCGCATCCAGGCGCTGCTTGGCGGTGGGGAAGTCGAGTTGCAGCTCGACCCGAAGTACCTCGGCGCGGTGCGCATCTCACTGAAAGTCGTGAACGATGCGGTCACGGCGCAGATTCACGCTGACCAGCCCGCGGTGCGCGAGTGGCTCGACGGCCACCAGCAGCAGCTCCGCGACGCGATCGGCGAGCACGGCCTCAAGCTCGGCCATCTCGACATCGCGAAGTCATCGGAATCCCAGCAGAACCGCGACCGTTCCCGTGAGGACGGCGAGCGTCGCGAACAGGAACCGCAGCGCCGCCGACGGCGGCCGGCGCAGCAGCTGCCTGAGTTCGATCTGACCGCATAGGAAGCCAACATGATCAATAGCCTCAATAAGTTAGCGAATCCGACCAGCGATCCCGCGCTCCGGCTGAAGGAGCGGATGCCAGTCAAGAAAGACAACCAGACCATTCCAGGCATGAATACCCGCACGACATTCCCAGAATCGTTTGGACAGGCTGTCACTGATGCACTGGCCAGCACGGGCGTTATCGCTTCCGGGATCAAGAAATGAGCGACGCCGTCGAGACGAACGAAGGCGCCGAAGGCGAAGTCGCGGCGCCGCCAAGAAAGAAGAAGTCGAAGCGGCTCTTCATCGTGATCGCCGTTGTCGTGTTGCTTGGCGGTGGCGCCGGCGCGTGGTGGATGCTGCGCGGCAGAGCGGCCGAAGCGGCGCCGGAACGGAAGCCCGCGGCGCACGAACGGGGCCTCGTCAAGTTCGATCCCTTCGTCGTGAACCTCACCGACGGTGACGGCAGCCGCTATCTTCGCGTGGCCGTGCAGATCGTCGTGGCGTCCGAAGAGGAAGGCAAGCACATCTCCGAGAGCGAAGTGCTGCAGATGCAGGCGCGCTCGGCGATTCTCGAGGTGCTCTCACAACAGTCGTCGACCGCGCTCTTGTCCGCGGAAGGCAAGGCAGCGCTTCGCAAGACCATCGCAGAAAAAGTGGCCGGCGCGTTCGACGGCCGCGAGGTGATTGATGTCCTCTTCTCAGAATTCGTCGTCCAGTACTGACACCTGCCCCAAAGGGGAGATGGTGTGGCTGGGTGACATCCAGTGCCCGGTCGACTTCGTCGTCGGCACGGCCACGATCAAAGTGCGCGAGTGCGCGGGTCTGCAGCGGCACCAGGTGTTCCGGCTGGTGCAGGCCGCGGGCGGCGACCTCGAAGTCCGCGTCGCCGGCGTGCCCTTCGCGACCGGCGAAGTCGTCGTCCGTGATGATTCCACCAGCCTGCGCATTGGCCGGGTGCTTGGACCGGCGGGGCCGTCGCAGATATGAGCTCCACGATCTTCATCGCCATGCAGGACGCCGGTCTGCCGCAGGTGGCCGGATGGCGCACCGCGGGCGCGTTCGTCGTGGTTCTTCTGCTTCTCGCGGGCGCCCTCTGGCTGCTCAAGCGCGGCGGATTCGCGCGCCGCACGGGTCAGCCGATGGCCGTCGAGTCCGCGCTGGCGCTGGGCGATCGCCGCAGCATTGCAATCGTCAAGGTCGAAGGCCGCCGTCTGCTGCTGGGCCTCGCCCCTGGACAGGTCTCGTTTCTCACCGAACTTCAGAACACCACCGCGTTCAGCGATGCCGTCGATCGCGCAGTGGGAAGGGGCAACCAGTGATCCGCCGCGACGTTCTCAGACGCTCGCTCACGCTCGTTGTGGCGGTCGTGGCCCTGCTCGCGACCCCAGCCGTGGCGTTCGCTCAGAACGCGAACAACATGAACGTCAAGCTCGACGGCGTGGGTTCGGTCTCGGTCCCGCTGCAGATTCTCGTTCTCCTCACGCTGCTGACCTTCGTCCCGGCCATGCTCGTGACGATGACCGCTTTTACCAGAATCGCCATCGTCTTCCATTTCTTGAGGCAGGCGCTCGGCACGCAGGAGCTGCCGTCGAATCAGATGCTGATCGGCCTCACGTTGTTTCTCACGGCGTTCGTGATGGCGCCGACGGCATCGAAGATCAACGACGTCGCTTTGCAGCCGGCCATCGCCGGAAAGATCGACGTCGGTACCGCGCTCGACCGCGCGGCGCCGCCGATGCGCGAGTTCATGCTCAAGCAGACGCGCGAGACCGACCTCGCGCTCTTCGTCGAGCTCGCGAAGCTCGAGCGGCCGAAGACGCCGGCGGACCTGCCGATGCGCGTGATCATCCCCGCCTTCGCGATTTCCGAGCTCAAGACCGGCTTCCAGATGGGCTTCTTCATCTTCCTGCCGTTCCTGCTCATCGACCTGATCGTGTCCACGACGCTGCTCTCGATGGGCATGCTGCAGATGCCGCCCGCGATGGTGTCGCTGCCGTTCAAAGTGCTGCTGTTCGTGATGATCGACGGCTGGAATTTGCTCGTCGGGTCGGTGGTTCGAAGTTTCCTCTAACGCCGGGGCTGAAGCCCCGGCCTACGTAGGCCGGCTGGCCGCGTCCGTAGGCCGGCCCTTTAGGGCCGGCAAGCAATCGGAGAACGAATGTCTGAAGCACAGGTCGTAGGAATCGTCCGTCAAGCCATCGAGATCGCCGTGATGGTGTCGCTGCCGCTGCTCGCGGCGGGACTCATCGCCGGCGTCGCGGTCAGCATTTTCCAGACCGTTACGTCGATTCAGGACAACGTGCTCGCGTTCATCCCGCGCGCGGCGGCCATCTTCGTCGTGTTCGCCTTCACGTTCCCCTGGATGCTCCGCGTCGTCTCGGGTTTCGCCCGCGGCCTCATTCTGCGACTTCCGGACCTTGTCCGATGAGCACTCCGCACCGCGCACTGCGCACTCGGCACTGATCCATGAACGGTTTTGGCGCCATCACAGGAATCAGTCTGCTGCTCGTCCGGCCGGGCATGGTGATCGTGTCCACGCCGTTCTTCGGGCGCCTGTACGCGCCGGCACACGTGCGCGCGGGCCTGTCGTTGCTGCTCGCGCTCGCCATCGCGCCGTTCGTCCCCCAGGGCGCGGCGGTCACCGGGATGGGCATGACCGTCGCCATCATTCGGGAGGCCGCGATAGGACTCTCCATCGGCATGTCAATCCGCGTGCTGGTAGCCGGCATCGAGTTGGCGGGGCAGTTGAGCGGGTATCAGGCCGGCTTCTCTTACGGCGCGCTCGTCGACCCGCAGGGTGGCGTTCGCAATCCGCTCGTGTCCGCGCTCTACGCGAACGTAGCGGTGCTGTTCTGTTTCATGACCGACGTGCATCACGCGTTGCTCCGCGCGCTGGTGTCGTCGTATCACGCGCTGCCGATCGGCACGGGCGGCATGGGCCCGGATCTCGCGGCGGCCGTCGCAAAGATGCTCGGCCAGGTCTTCATCATTGGCGCGCGTCTGGCGACGCCGTTCGTCGTTGTACTCCTGCTCGTGGAAATCGCGATGGGCCTGATGGCGCGCGTGGCGCCGTCGCTCAATCCGATGGCCGTCGGCGCGCCGCTCCGTGGCCTGGTCGGCCTTCTGGCGATCTCCTGGACCGTCTCATCGCTGCCCTCGTTCGTGAACCGCTACGCGCCAAGTCTGCTGCAGCTCGCCGCCGACACGGCTCGGATTTTCAGGTAACGACGGGTAACGACAGGTAACGACAGGTCACGATGGCGGATCAGGATCAGGACAAATCAGAGAAACCCTCTGGAAAACGCATCAAGGACGCGCGCAAGCGCGGCCAGATCGCGCGCAGCAAGGATCTCGCCTCGGCCTTCGGCCTGATCGCCATCATGCTCGCGCTCCTGTCGCTCGGGCCGGGACTCACCGCGCAGCTCGGCGCCCGCGTGTCAACCGGACTGGAGCAGGTGGGCGATCACGCACGCACGGCCATTACGGCGGGTGACATCACCACGCAGGTCGTGGCCGACGCGGGCCTCATCGCGCGGCTCGTCGGGCCCATCGCGCTCATCGGCATCGTCGTATCTCTTGTCGTCTCTTACGCACAAGGCGGCTGGAACGTCTCCGCGGAAGCGCTCAAACTCAACTGGGGCCGGCTGAATCCTTCGAACGGTCTCGCCAAGCTGAAGCCGTCACAGGGCGGCGTGGACCTTCTGAAAGCCCTCATCGGCGCCACGGTCGTCGGCGTCATCGCGTACCACCAGGTGACGACGATGGCCGCCGAGACGCCGAGAGTGGCGGCGATGGCCGCGCAGGAAGCGTTCGTGCACGGCTGGGACGTCATCTGGAGCACCGTCTGGAAGTCGGCGATCGCCATGGCGCTCCTCGCCGGCGGCGACTACGGCCTGCAGTACTACCGCTGGTACTCGTCACTCAAGATGACGCGCCAGGAAGTCCGCGACGAGGGAAAGGCCAGCGAAGGCAGCCCCGAGATCAAGGCGCGCGTCCGCAAGGTCCAGCGCGAGATGGCGAAGCGCCGCATGATCGCTGCCGTCAAGGAAGCGACGGTCGTCGTCACCAACCCGACGCACTACGCCGTCGCCCTGAAATACCAGCACGCCACGCGCACTGCTCCGACCGTTGTCGCCAAGGGTCAGGATGCTCTGGCGGCGCGCATCCGCGAAGCCGCGCGCAAGGCTGGCGTGCCGATCGTCGAGAACGTCGCGCTCGCGCGCGCGCTCCATAAAGACACGGAAGTCGGCGACAGCATTCCGGCGAACCTGTTCGCCGCCGTCGCTGAAGTCCTCGCGTACCTCGTGAAAATCAAACAGCTGATGCTCTGAGTCGACCCATGGCCACACTGCCCAGACAGAAACGCGCCTCACACCTGCTCGCGCCCGCCGCCGTCCTGGCGGTCGTGCTCCTCATGATCGTGCCGCTGCCGCCGATCGTGCTCGACCTGTTGCTCTCGGTCGACATCGGGCTCGCCGTGGTGCTGCTGCTCACCGCGATCTATGTGAGACAGCCGGTGGAGTTCTCGGTCTTCCCATCACTCCTCCTGGTTCTCACACTGTTGCGACTGTCGCTCAACGTCGCGTCGACGCGGCTGGTGCTGCTGCACGGCCAGGAGGGCGTCGGCGCGGCAGGTCACGTCATCATGTCGTTCGGCCAGTTCGTGGTCGGCGGCAACTTCGTTGTCGGCATCGTGGTCTTCGCCGTCCTCATCGTCATCCAGTTCCTCGTCATCAACCACGGCGCGGTCCGCATCTCCGAAGTAACCGCTCGATTCACGCTCGACGCGATGCCCGGCCGCCAGATGGCGATCGACGCCGACCTCAACGCAGGCGTCATCGACGACGCCGAGGCGCGAATACGGCGCGACCGGGTACGGCGCGAGGCCGATTTCTACGGCTCGATGGACGGCGCGATCCGCTTCACGCAGCGCGATGCGATGGCGGCCGTGCTCATCACCGCCGTGAACATCGTCGCCGGCCTCATCATCGGTGTCGTTCAGCACGGGCTGGACGTCGGAACCGCCGCGCAGACCTACACGATTCTGACCGTCGGCGAGGGCCTGGTCACCGCGATTCCCGCGCTCCTCGTCTCCATGGCCGGCGGCTTGATCACGACCCGCGCGGCGTCAGAGTCGAACCTCGGCGAGGAAGTCGCCGATCAGCTCTTCAACAAGTCCAAGCCGCTTGCGGTTGCCGCGGGCGTGCTCGTCGGTCTGGCACTCATTCCGGGCCTGCCGAAGTTCTCGTTCCTGCTGGTGGCCGTGGTGTTGGGCGCTGCCGCTTATGTGAACAGAGAAGCGGCAACGCCCACTGCCGAGGCAGCGGAGGAGAAACCCGCGGCGGAGGCCACGGACCAGACCACAGTCATGGTCGACCCCCTTGCGATCGAAGTCGGATACGCGCTCGTGTCGCTCGTGGACGAAAAACGCGGCGGCGCGCTCCTGGCGCGCGTTCGGGCGATTCGCAAGCAGATTGCTACCGACACCGGCATGGTCGTGCCCGCGGTCCGCGTCACGGACAACCTGCAGCACGGTCCGCGCACCTACGTGATTCTCGTCAAGGGCGTCGAAGCCGCCCGCGGCGAGTTGTTCGCCGATCAGTTCCTGGCGATCAATCCCGGCACGGTCGCGACCGGCCTGGATGGACTGCAGACTCGCGAGCCCGCATTCGGCCTGCCGGCCACGTGGATTCGCGGCGAGCAACGCGACGCCGCGATGTCCGCCGGCTACACGGTCGTCGATGCGACGACCGCACTATCCACGCATCTGTCCGAAGTCATCCGCACCTATCTGCCGGATCTCCTCACGCGCCAACAGACCAAGGAGATGGTGGACCAGGTCGGGCAGACATCTCCCAAGCTCGTCGAGGAGCTGGTTCCCAAGCTCGTGTCGATCGGCGAAGTGCAGCGGGTGCTCCGCCAGCTCATGCGGGAGCGCGTGCCGGTCAAGGACCTCACGACGATCCTCGAGGCCATCGCCGACGCCGCAAGCGCGTCGAAGGACCCGGACGTCATCACCGAGGCCGTCCGCGTGGCGCTCGGCCGCACCATCTGCCGCGCGTATCAGGACGAGCGCGGCGACCTGAAAGTGGTTGCACTGTCGCCGTCCGTCGAGGATTCCCTGCTGTCATCGATGGCCCGGACGGACCGAGGCAGTGTGCTGGCCGTGGATCCGACACATGCGCAGCAACTCGCCACAAAACTGGGCGAAGTGCTCACCGGAGATCTGGCACAGCCTGTGCTCTTGTCATCGCCGACGCTGCGGCCGCACCTCTGGCGTCTGTTCGCCAGAGCGCTGCCGCACATAGCCGTCCTCTCGCATAGCGAAGTCCCGCCTCACGTGCGGGTCGTGGCGACGGCAACACTCAACTGAGATGCATTTACAGCAGTTTGACGGGCCTTCCGTGCGAGAAGCGATGGAAGCCGCGAAGAAAAGCCTGGGGCCTGACGCCCTCCTCCTGTCCACCGAGCTGGTTGCAGCGAGGGGCTGGAGGGGCTGGCTCGGGCAGCGCACCGTGCGCGTGACCGGCGCTCTCGAACGCGAGCCGTTGTCGGAAACACGGACGAATGCGCCGGGTGGCCGACACCCTGGCGACGCGCCGGGGGTGAAGCCCCGGCCTACGCGCAGAGACCGTGCCCGTGCAGGTGTGGTGGCCCGACTGATGGCTGCCGGCCTCGATGCCACCCTGGCCGAGGCCACCGCGACGCATCTCTCGGAGGCCGACTGCCGCAACCTCTCCTCAGGGATGCTCCTCGGAGCCCTTTCCACGGAGCTCTCGGGCCTGGTTGCGAACGACGGCGAGTACTCGAAGTACGAAGTCTTCGTCGGCCCTCCTGGAGTGGGGAAGACGACGACCATCGCCAAGATTGCGGCGCAGGAACGCGCTGGTCTGGGCCGGGCGCTCGGCCTGATTTCGACGGATGGCTTCCGTGCCGGCGCCATCGAGCACCTGCGGAGCTACGCCGCCATCATCGGCGCGCCCTTCCGTGCCGCCCGCACCGCTGACGAATTCAAGAAGGTCCTCGCGGGCACGCGAAGCCAGCAGCTGGTCGACACGGCCGGCCGCGCGCCAACGGACGACGGCTTCCGCGACATGCTCGAGCTCCTCAACACCCACCGCGGCGTTCGCACGCACCTCGTGCTCGCCGCCGACACGAGCGTGCCGACCGCGCGCCGCATCTTCGACAAGTACGCCGTGGCGAAGCCCACGCGCGTCGTCATCACCAAGCTCGACGAAACCGATTCCGTGCACCGCGTGTTCAGTGTCGTGCGCGAGCGCGGCCTGCCGGTCTCGTTCATCGCAGCGGGCCAGCGTGTACCGCACGACCTCGAGCGCGCGACGCCCGCGTGGCTCGCGTCGGCGCTGCTGGGTGAGACCGCCGGCGCCGAAGCCCCGGCCTACATCGGATCGCGAACCGTAGGCCGGCCCTCTAGGGCCGGCGTTGATGGCGGTGTCGCATGCCGGTAATGCAGCGGCCGGCGATGAAGATTGCCGTGACCAGCGGCAAGGGCGGCGTTGGCAAGACCAGCCTTACCGTGAACCTGGCCGTGGCGCTCGCGCGCCTGGGTCATCGCGTCGGTGTCGTGGACGCGGACTTCGCGCTGGGCAACGTGGACGTGATGCTCGGCCTCGCGCCCCAGTCGCATCTTGGCGCCGTCATCTCCGGCGAGTGCTCGGTCGATGACGTGACCATCGAAGGTCCGCACGGCGTGCGGATCGTTCCAGCCGGAAGCGGCGTGCGCGCGCTGACGCAGCTCGACACGCATGAGTGGACGCGGCTCGCCGAAGCGTTCGTCGTCGCCTCTCGCGATCTGGACTTCCTGATTGTGGACACCGCGAGCGGCGTCTCCGACAACGTCATCGATCTCATCGGGCTCGTTGACTACGCGCTCGTCGTGACCGCGCTCGAGCCGGCCGCCGTGGTCGATGCCTACGCGGTCATCAAGCTGGTGAGCGCCAGCCACCGCACGAAGGGCATCGGCGTCGTGGTGAACGCGGCCGAGGACGCGGACGAAGCAGACCTCGTCTTCCGCCAGCTCTCGATGGCCGCCGACAAATTCCTTGGCCGCGCGTTGCGCTACGACGGTTTCGTGGTGCACGACGTGGAACTTCAGATGGCCGTGCGCGGTCAGGCGCTCGTCGCGGACCGCGACGATGCGGAGGGCGCGTCACGGTGTTTCCGCCGGCTCGCTCGCCGCCTTGCGGCGTCGCGTCCGGCCTGGACCGCTCCACCCGTTCCCGTTCCGGGCCCCCGCCCGGATGTCGCGCTGGAAGCCGTACACGGCGAGGACGCCCACCGATGCGCATGATTCGTACAGCAACCACGACCAGCCAGGAAAATCGAGACGAGCTGGTCATGAACCACGTGAACCTGGTGCGATCGATGGCCAACCGCCTCGCGCGCCGCCTCCCTTCACAGGTCGAAGTTTCGGAGCTTGTGAGCGTCGGCATCCTCGGCCTCATCGACGCCGCCGGCCGCTACCGTCCGTCGCTTGGCGTGCCGTTCGACGCGTTCGCGCGACGCCGCATCCATGGCGCGATGCTCGACGCTCTCCGCGAGCTCGACTGGGCGCCGCGCTCTGTCCGCAAGGCGCAGCGCGAGCTCGACGGCGCGCTGGCGCAACTCCGTCACCTGCTCGGCCGCGAGCCCCGCGAGGAGGAAGTCGCGCAGACGATGCACTTGTCCACCGACGACTACCGCAAGGTGCTCGACCAGCTTCGTACCGCGGATCTCGCTGTGCTGCGATCCACCGACGCGGGCAACGGGGACGACGCACGGCCGGCGTTCGAGATTGCGATTGACGACAGCGAGGGTCCGCACGCGCTGCTCGAGCTCAGCGAGCTGAAGTCGCACCTCGTCGCAGCGCTGGGCGATCTGCCCGAGCGTGAGCGCCACATTCTGGCGCTCTACTACGAGGAAGAGCTCACGCTGGCCGAAATCGGTGCCGTCATCGGCGTCGGCGAGTCGCGCGTGTCGCAGCTCCGCACCCAGGCGATCGCCCGGCTGCGCTCGGCCATCCAGGCGCGCGTCGCCGCGACGCGCCCGAACTAAGTCATGAGCAAGATTCTTTCGCAGGACGAAATCGACGCGCTGCTGTCCACGACCGCGGCGACCGAGCCGGCTGAAAGCAACCGGCCGAAGGCGGAGGTTCGCGAGTCCGTCATCCGCTACAACTTCCGCCGGCCCGACCGCGTGTCGAAGGAGCAGATCCACTCGCTCCACTTTCTGCACGACCGTTTCGCGCGCAACATCGCGACGTCGCTATCGGCGTACCTCCGCGCGATTTCTGACATCCAGATCGTCTCCGTCGAGCAGTTCTCCTACTCGGAGTTCCTGATGTCGCTCACGGACCCGACGGCGTTCTACGCCATCGCGATTCCGCCGTTCGAGGAGCTCGGCGCGCTCGAAATCAATCCGGGCGTGGCGTTTGCCATGGTGGACCGCATGCTCGGCGGCGCCGGCCGGCCGGTGGCGCTCAATCGCGCGCTGACCGAAATCGAACAGCACGTCCTCGACAGCGTCGTGAAGCTGCTGCTCGAGAATCTGACCGAGACCTGGCGGCCGATCATGGAGCTGCAGTTCGCCATCAAGGGCCGCGAGACGCGGCCGCAGATGTTGCAGGTCGCCGCGCCGAACGAAGTCGTCGTCATGATCGTGTTCGACGCGAAGATCGGCGAGTCGCGCGGACAGATCAATCTCTGCGTGCCCGCGAGCATCATCGAGTCCACCGGCACGGGTTTCGTGCAGGCCTGGCACCGCCAGCGCCGCGAGCTGACGCCGACGGAGCAGACCTGGCTCACCGACAACCTCGGCCGCGTGCCCGTGACCATCACGCCGATGGTGCGCACGCACCTCGGCGCGAGTGAGGTGCTGGCGCTCGAGCCCGGCGACGTCCTGTCGCTCTCGCTTGGCGCGGATCAGCCGATCGATCTCTGGGCCGGCAACGCTTTGAAACTCCGCGGACGTCTCGTCGCCGAAGAGGGACGCGTGCGGATGCATGTGGAGCAGCGCCTGGCTATGGCGTGTGGAGCCTAAGGAATGTCCAAGACTGTGACCCTGAACAAGGAAACGATCGCCGCCGCGCTTGTCGAGGAGTTCGCGAACGCGCTCGCGGCGACGCTGGGCGGCACCGCGACGGCTGCCGGGTCCGACGCGGCCGGGTCTAAAGACCCGGCCTCCAGGAATCTGACCGGCTGGCTCGTCACGCTGCCGGTGTCCGGCGGTGCGGCGGGCACCGTGACGATTACCTGCGACAGCGAAGGCGCGTCCGCCGCCGCCAAGGCGGCGCTCATGATGACTGAAAATGAGGCGCCGGATGCTGCCACGGTCGCCGATCTCGTGAAGGAGATCGCGGGCCAGGCGGCGGGATCGCTCGTGCTGCGTTCGCCATTCGAATCACTGACCTTCGGGCCCGCGACGATTGCCGAAGCAAAGGCCGGCGCGTGGACGCCCTCGACCACGTTGCAGATCGCCGACATCCGCTGCCTGGTTGGCGCGGTCGCGGCAGTCCAAATGGCAGTCCCAATGACCCCGGGAGTCGTTTCCGTCGCAAAAGACAACTCCAGGAGTCTTGAGACGCTCGACGCCGTCATGGATGTCGATCTGCCGCTGACCGTGCGGTTCGGCCGCACCGTCATGAATCTGAAGGCGTTGTCCGCGCTCGGGCCGGGGTCGATGGTCGACATGGGCCGATCGCCGGACGAGCCCGTCGAGTTGCTCGTCGGCGAGCGCCTCATCGCACGAGGCGAAGTCGTCATCGTCGGCGGCAATTACGGCGTGCGCGTCACTGAAATCACCAGACATCGTCAGGGAGTGGAGGCTTAGTCACGTGACTGTTGCGATTGCTGTTCTGTCGCTCGTGTTCGTCGTTCAATCGTTCATCGGGTTTCGTCTGCTGACCCGCCTGCGGCAGGTCGACCATGTCCATGAGCGTCTGCGCCGGCTGGCGCAGGCGACGACGCTTCTTGCGGACACGACCGAAGCAGGCCTCACCGCGCTCGCGAGCGAAGTGAGCCGGGTGGGTCAGCGCCGGGTCGCACCGCGGACCCCGGCGAGGACGACCGCGAAACGGATCGCCAGCGCCGCCCGATCGGGGCAGTCCATTGGCGCGATTGCCGGCAGCGAGTCGCTCTCGGAAGGCGAAGTCAGGCTTCATCTCGCGCTCGCCGACGAAGAACTTTCCGCGGCGTAGCGGTTCAGGGCACAGGGTTCAGGGTTCCGGAGTACAAAGATGCCAGGCACTCATTACATCGCGCTCAGCGGCCTTCGCGCCCGCGCCGACGATCTCGATCGGCTCGCGGCCGACATCGCGAACGCGAGCACGATCGGCTACAAGGGCGAGCGCGCGTCGCGCGCCGCGGCCGAGCGCGCCTCGTTCGGCGACCAGCTCAAGACCGCGATCGACGCGACGTCAGGCGAGCGCCGTCTCGACGTGCGGCCCGGGCTCATCAATGCGACCGGCCGGTCGCTCGACGTCGCCATCGACGGCGACGGGTTCTTCAGCATTCAGACGGACGAAGGCGTGCGGTACACGCGCGACGGCCGCTTCACGAAATCAGCCAGCGGCCAGCTCGTCACGGCCGACGGCGATGAAGTGCTCGGCACGGGCGGTCCCATCGCGCTCGGCGACGGCGAGATTCGCGTCGACGGCGACGGTACGGTGTGGAACGGCGCGACCAAGGCGGGCCAGCTCGCGGTCGTCGAGTTCGACGAACCCGCCCGCCTCGCGCGCGATCGATCGAGCCTGCTGCGGGCCGACGGCATGGACGCGAAGGCATCGACGACGCGCACGATACGCGCCGGCGCGCTCGAGCAATCGAACGTCACGATGTCGGATCGGCTCGCGGAGCTCGTCCAGGTCTCGCGTGGCATGGAAGCGCTGCAGAAAGCGCTGTCGCTCGTGATGAACGACGTCGACGGAAAAGCAATCGAACAGTTTGGACGCAGATAGTTCAAACGACGCGAACGACGCAAACGACGATAACGACGCCAAGTCAAGGGGTTACAAGTGATTAGAGCGCTATACACGGCTGCGAGCGGCATGAATGCCCAGCAGACCAACATCGACAACGTGGCGCACAACCTCGCCAACGTGAACACGGTCGGCTTCAAGAAGAGCCGGGTCGAGTTCGAAGACCTCGTGTACCAGGAGATTCGCGCGGCGGGCGCCGCGGCATCCGCCGCGACCGAAGCGCCGATTGGCCTCGAGATCGGCCTGGGCACGCGGCCGGTTGCGACCGCGCGCAACTTCGCCGCGGGCAACCTCAAGTCCACGTCGAATCCGCTGGACCTCGCGATCGAAGGCCAGGGCTTCTTCGCGGTGTCGTTGCCGGGCGGTGGCACGGCCTACACGCGCGCAGGTTCGTTCCATCGCGACGCCCAGGGCGTGCTCGTCACGAACGAGGGCTACGCGCTCGAGCCGTCCATCACCATTCCGTCGAACGCGACGTCCATCAGCATCTCGAAGGACGGCATCGTGTCTGCCTCGGTGTCGGGCCAGGCGGCGGCACAGAACGTCGGCTCGATCACGATCGCGCAATTCTCCAACCCCGCGGGTCTGCGGCCGCTTGGCGGCAACCTGTTCGAAGTCACGACGGCGTCCGGTGAACCGGAGACGGGCGTCGCCGGCGCCGACGGACGCGGCACGCTCGCGCAGGGATTCCTCGAGGAGTCCAACGTCAGCGTTGTCGAGGAAATGGTCAACATGATCGTCGGCCAGCGCGCGTACGAGGCGAACTCGCGCGTGCTCAAGGCCGCGGACGAAATGCTGGCCCAGGTCAACAACCTCGTCAGATAACTGATGCCGCGGACTGCCGTTCCATTCGTCGTCTGTGTCGCCATGCTCGCAGGTGGTGCGGTGCTCTCGGGCTCGCAGCCTGCCGAGACCGCGCGCGACGCTGTCGCCGCCGCCGTTCGTGCGCGCATGGGCGACGTCGACGTGACGGTCGAGCGCTTTCCGTCCGGCGAGCCGACGGGCGTGTTCTCGCACGCCACGCCCGATCCGGGCGCGGTGCTGGGAAAGGCGATCTGGTTCACGATGACGCGTGAAGACGGTCTCAGCGCGAACGTGCGGGCGAGCGTTGAGTTGCGTGTCATCGGACGTGTGGTGAAGGCGTCTCGCGCCATCGAGCGGGGCACAACGCTTGACGCGGCGAACCTGACGGTCGAACCAATCGAACTCAAGGCATTGCCGTTGCGCGCGCTGCCGGCGATGGGTGAGCTCGCCGGCGCGAAAACACTGCGTCCTCTTGCCGCGGGGCAGACCATCGAACGCGCGTTCGTCGCATCGAAGCGTGCCATCAATGCGGGCGATGCCGTCACGGCCTATGCCGTCACGGGCGCTCTTGAGGTGTCCGCCAGCGCGATTGCCGCGGACGCTGGGAACCCCGGCGATGTCATTCGTGTGTCACTGCCCGGCAGCCGCAGATATCTCAGAGCCAAAGTCATCAGTACGGGAGTCGTGGAGGTTGTGAATGGCCGGTGAGTTTCGTTCCGTCGTGTGGGCTGCGAGCTGGGCGCTGATTGGGCTCCTGCTCCTGCCATCCACGGCATCTGCGCAGAAGACGCCCTCTGTTTCGTATGAAGCGGAGTACCGCCACTACCTCGAGCTCGCGCGCAAGTCGCCGCCGCCATCAACGTCCGACTCGTGGATGTCCGGGCTCATGCTCGATACGACCGCGCGCCGTGCGAACGATCTCGTGACCATCCGCATCATTGAAAGCGTCTCGGCAACCGGCACGGCCGACCGGACCATCGGCAAGGCGGGGGGTGCGAACGTCAACGCGCCCTGGCCCTGGCCGTTCTCGTGGGCGTTGCCCAAGATCCTGCCGTTCGACACCGACTCCAATTTCAAAGGCAACGGTTCCACATCACGCGCGACGGCGATCACGGCGACGATGACGGCGCGCGTGGCGGAGGTCCTGTCCAACGGCGACCTCGTCATCGAAGGCGTCCGGGAACTCGAGATCAACGGAGATCGGCAGCTCGTCGTGCTGAGCGGCGTCGTCCGCACAGTCGACATCAGCCGCGGCAACGTCGTGCTGTCGTCCTCGGTCGGCCAGCTCAGCATCCGCTGCCTCGGCAAGGGAAAGATCGAAGACGGCGTCACGCCGGGCTGGCTCATCCGCGTGCTCAACAAGGTGTTCTAGGAATGAAAACTACTTCCGCTCTTCTTCTCAGTGTGCTGTTCTTCCTCAATGCGCCTGATGCGGCCACACAGGCGCAGGCGCCGACGGCGCGCCTCAAAGATCTCGTCGCCCTTCAGGGCATCAGTTCTTCGCCGTTGGTCGGATACGGGCTCGTAGTCGGTCTCAACAAGACCGGCGACAAACGCCAGACGATCTTTTCCACGCAGACGCTCGCAAACCTCCTCTCGCGTCTCGGCGTGAACGTGGACGGCGAGGCCATCAAGGTCGAGAACATCGCCGCTGTGCTGGTGACGGCGGATTTGCCGCCGTTTGCCCGCGCCGGTGCGAGGCTCGACGTCACGGCCTCCTCGGTCGGCGATGCGCGCAGCCTGCAGGGCGGCACGCTGCTCGCGACGCCGCTCAAGGGGCCGAACGGTGAGATCGTCGCGCTGGCGCAGGGTTCGCTCTCGGTGGGTGGCTTTGGCGGGGGCAGCGGCGGCACCAGCGTGTCCGTCAATCATCTGACCGTCGGCCGGGTGCCGAGCGGCGCCATCGTGCAGTCGGTCGCGCCGGCCACCATGCCGCGAGGCGAGGATCTGACGCTTGCGCTGCGCGATCCCGACTACGTGACCGCGTCGCGCATCGCCCGCGCGATCAACGACGACCTCAAGACCGACATCGCGCGCGTGCTCGATCCCGGCAGCGTCTCCGTCCGCGTCCCGGCCGATCGCCGCGACAGCGTGCCGGAGCTGATGGCGCGGATGGAGAACCTCACCGTCGAAGTGGATACGATCGCGCGCGTCGTCATTGCGGAGCGCACCGGCACGGTTGTCGTCGGCGGCAACGTGCGGCTCGGACCGGCCGCTGTGGCGCACGGCAATCTGAGCGTGCGCATTTCGACCCAGTACAGCGTGTCGCAGCCGAATCCGTTGTCGACCGGCGCCCAGACGACCGTGGTCCCGAACCAGCGAGTGGACGTCCGCGAAGGCACGTCGCGCCTGGTCACGCTGCCGGACGGCGTGACGCTCGATGCCGTGGCGAGCGCGCTCAACGCGCTTGGCGCGTCGCCGCGCGACATCATCGCCATCATGCAGGCGCTCAAGGCGGCGGGCGCCCTGCGCGCGGAAATCGTGGTGCTCTGATGTCGGAGACCCGAATGACGACGATCGCCGACGGCCTGGCCGCGCTGCGGCCGGCGAACGGCGAGAGACCCGACGCGCAGCAGGTGCGCGCCCTTGCGATGCAGTTCGAATCGCTGCTCATCGGCACGCTGCTCAAGGAAATGCGTGAGTCGTCGGACTCCGATAAATCCAGCGCCGAGAACGCGCCGCTCTTCGGCAGCATCGACACCGAGTTCGCGATGGCGCTCAGCCGCGCCGGCGGCTTTGGCCTGACGGATCGGTTGGCGGATGACCTCGGGAGTCGTTTCCGGTCAAATCCGTCAACCGCAGTTGTCGCTTCGGGGGTGGGAACGACTCCCGGAGTCGTTGCGGAAACTGCGGTTGTCGCTAAGAGACCGGAAACGACTCCCGAGGTCGATTTCGAGGCGCCGGTGGGGAGGGTCAGCTCAGGGTTCGGATGGCGGCGCGATCCGATGAAGGGCGACCGCGCGTTTCATCATGGGACGGACATCGCCATGCCGGTCGGCCAGGACGTGGGCGTCGCGGGCGCCGGGAAAGTGACGTTCGCGGGTGAGCAGGGCGGCTACGGTCTGACGGTCGTCGTCCAGCACCCGGATGGCCTCGAAACCAGATACGCGCACCTGTCGGCGGTGCTCGTGAACGCCGGCGATACCGTGGCCAAGGGCCAGGCGGTCGCCAAATCAGGCAATTCAGGGAAGTCGACCGGCCCGCACCTCCATTTCGAGGTCCGGAGGAACGGCCAGCCGGTTGACCCCGCCGGCCTGGAGTAGGGCCGGATTCGGCCCAAAAACTCAGACATTCAAGGATTCCACTCGAGCGCCGATTACCGGGTTGGCGAACCGCGCGACCCAGTACCAAACGGCGATGGCTCAGGGCTGCCGCCACTGGTCTAGAGAGCGAAGGAACCATGAAAGTCGAATCGAATCCCGCAAGGGAAGTGAAGGACGTCCAGGACGTCAAGGCCCGCAAGGACGACCAGCCGCGCGACGCGCAGCCGGTCGCCTCTGTGGAAGACAAGCTCGAGCTGTCGTTCGGCGTCAACGCCGTCCGCCAGGCCATCGAGGAAGCAACCCCGACGCGGCACATCCGGCCCGAGGCCGTGGCTAGAGCGCTGGCGCTCCTCGAGAGCGGCAAGCTCGGCGGTGATGTGAATCGGCTCGCGGATCGGATGCTTGATTCCCTTGTTGAGGAAGCTGAATGACCGCACTACCGGCGCTTGACGGACTGCTCACGGTGCTCGACGCGCTCGCGCGTGCACTCGAGTCCGGCGACGCCGACACCGTCCTGGCGCTTGAAGTTGAACTCGCGCGAGCGACGCGCGCGGTCGCCCAGGCGGATCGCAGCGGCGCCGGCATCGACGGCGACATCCGGCGGCAGATGGCGGACCGCGTCTCCGCCGTTCGCGCCGGGCTCATCCGCTGCCGCGCGCTCGGCGAGTCCGTCGCAGGACTGGCCGCCGTCGTGACGAACCCATCGCGGACCTACGGGCGCGGTGGCTCTTTCTGTGACACCCGCGCGATCCAATCGCGCCTTCATTCGAGGATCTAGATGTCCGGCCTGCTCGACAGCCTCTCGCTCGCCGCCCGCTCGCTCGACGCGCAGCGGATGGGGCTTGACGTCGCCGGGCAGAACCTCGCCAATCTCAACACCGAAGGCTACACGCGCCGGCGCCTCGAGCTCGCGGAGCTCGCCGCGACGGATCGGTCGAATGCCGGCCGCGGCGTCGAAGTCATCGGCGTTCGCGCGCTGCGCGACCAGTACGTCGAAGGGCGGCTCCGTCAGGAACAACAAGGCACATCGCGCGACGCGGCTATCGCCGAGTCGCTCGGTGTCGTCGAGTCCGCGTTCGGCTTGCCCGGGCAGTCGGTGGACGCGGCGATGACGTCGTTCTTCGACAGCTTCGCGGCGCTCGCGATCGATGCGACTTCCTCCGAGGCGCGCGACGGCGTGCTCGTGCAGGGGCAGCTCGTCGCGTCCAGTTTCAATCAGATGTCGGACCGGCTGGTCTCCGCCGGGCGTGAGGCGGACAACGCCGTCCGCAGCGGTGTCGACGAGCTCAATGCGCTCTCGAGCCGGATCGGTCTCCTGAACTCCAAGATCGCCACGGCGACGGGCGCCGAAGTCGAGTCACTGCGCGATCAACGCGCGGTGGCGCTGAGCTCGCTTGCCGAGCTCGCGAACGTCACCGTCACGTCACGGTCGGACGGCATGGTGGACGTGTCGCTCGGCCAGGGCAATCCGCTCGTCATGGGCTCCACTGCCTACCCGCTCGGCATTACGACGTCGAGTATCTCGGGCATGGCGTCCATCCTGAGCCAGGGCACGGACATTACGGCTGAGATCACCGGCGGGCGCATTGGCGGCCTGCTCGAAGTGCGCGACCAGCGCATTCCGTCGTACATCACGCGCCTGGACGACCTCGCGTACCAGATGGCGACGGAGGTCAACACACGGCATCAGGCCGGCTTCGATGCAAACGGCGCGCAGGGCCTGACGTTCTTCAACATTCCGGCAACGTCCGCGGGTGCCGCCGCGATGATTGCCGTCAATCCCACGGTGGCCGCGGATTCGAAGCTCGTCGCCGCCTCATCAACCGGCGCGGCCGGCGACAACCAGACCGCGCAGGCGATCGCGGGACTCCGCGATGCGCGTGTGCTGAACGGCGGCACCGCGACGCCAAGCGATCTCTGGGCTGAGCTCGTCTATCGCGTCGGCGCGGACGTATCGACCGCGCGGGCGTCGCACGACAGCCGGCAGCTCGTCGTCGATCAGCTGCAGCGTGTGCGTGACTCCGTCTCCGGCGTGTCGGTGGACGAGGAAGCCGCGATGCTGATGAAGTTCCAGCGCGCCTACGAAGCGAACGCACGCTACTTCGGCACGATCTCCTCGGTCATGGATTCCTTGATGAGGATGGTGGGCTGATGCGCGTCACCTTCGACATCGTCCGCGACGGCCTCTCATCGATTCAAACGGCAGCGACGTCGCTCTCCGAAGCGCAGCTCCAGGTGGCGTCCGGAAAGCGCCTCCGCGTGCCGAGCGACGATCCGCTCGGAACCCGGCTGGCTGTCGGCGAGCACACGTCGATCGGCGCGATCGATTCGTATACGCGCTCGGTCGACTCAGCGGCGTCACGCCTCGCCGCGGCCGACGGCACACTTACCGACATCATCGACAAGCTCACGAGCGCAATTGCCGCAACGACCGGCGCTCGCGGCACGACCTCGGATCCGGCGTCGCGGCTCGCCGCGGCCGCGACTCTCGGGGGCCTGCGCGATGCGCTGGCGCGCGACATCAACACGCGCTTCGACGGTACCGCGCTCTTTGGCGGTACACGCGTCGATCAGACACCGTACGTGCAGGATCCCGTCACCGGCGTCTGGACCTATCAGGGCGACAACGCCCAGGTGCAGGTGGAAGTGGAGCAGGGACACCGCGTCGCGATTGCGACTGATGGTTCCTCGATCTTCCAGGGAAGCGACCCCGACAACGTCCTGAACGTGCTCGAGGGCTTGATCACCGCCGTGACCACAAACAATCAGGCGGCCATGGCGACAGGAATTGCCGACCTGCAGCGCACGTTCGATCGCGCGACGCAGGCGCAAAGCCGCGTCGGCGCCGACGAGGTCGGCATCGCCGACGCCGCGTCGAGATTGAGCGGCCTGAAGCTCGCCGCCGAGACCCGTCGATCGAAAGTCGAAGACGCGAACATGGCGGAAGCCATCGCGCGCATGAACCGGGCGGACACCGCCTACCGCGCCGCGCTGTCGGCCGTGAGCCAGGCCGAGCGGCAATCGTTGCTGGATTATCTGAGATGAGTACCCGAATCCCCGATGGAGTAATCACATTCGCCGAGGGGCTGCCGGGCTTCGAAAAGAGCCGTCAGTTCGTCGTCGTCGCGTCGCCGTCACTCGAGCCCTTTGCGTGCCTGCACGGCGTGGAGCCGGCCGCGCCGTCGTTCCTCGTGCTCGATCCGCGCCGGGTCATTTCGGATTACACCTGTTCCCTGGAGGTCGCCGATCGCGCGCGGTTGAACGTGGCGTCCGAGAGCCGGCTCCTGTGGCTGGCGCTTGTCACGCCCACCGACGATGGCGCGACGTTGAATCTGCGGGCGCCGCTCGTGATCAACCCGGAGACGATGCAGGGCGTGCAGGTCGTCTCGGCCGACAGTCCCTATTCGATCGCGCATCCGCTGGGGGCCTGATCATGCTGGTCATCACGCGGAAGCTCGACGAAGCAATCGTGATCGGCGACGGGATCGAAATCCGTGTGCTCCGGATCGGCAAAGACGGCGTGCGTCTCGGCATCTCCGCGGCACCGACGGTCCCGGTGCATCGCCGCGAGGTCTACGACCAGATCCGCGCCGCCAATGAATCCGCGGCGGCCGATCGGGCCACGCTCGATTCGATCGCCCAGCGACTGCGGGCAAACGCGGTAGCGACCGACAACAAGGGCTGATGCTGGCTACTGCCGTGCGGTGCGGAGACTGGCGCACCGCGCCTGACGCTCTCATCGATCAACTCATCGCTACGGAGTCGCGTGGCTGGCTCGACGACCTCGGCTGGGACGTCCGTGCGTCCTGGGCCGTGCTCGCGCCGGCGCGCAAGGCCGGCGTACTCCACGGTTTCATCGTGCGAGACGACGCGGGTCTCGTGCTCGGATGGACGTGCTTTCTCGTGCATCAGGGTATCGCCCAGGTTGCGATTCTCGTCGCCGCCCGGCCGGATGTGACGCAGGCGCTTGTCGGCGCCATCCTCGGGTCGAAGGCCGCTCAGAAAGCGACAGGCTGCACGTTCTTCGTACGCAGTGCCCCCGGCCTGGCCCGGTGCCTTGGCTCTCGTGCCTTCGACGTCGAGACGTACCGGTACCGATCTCTGGCGCTGCACGCAACTGCACCGGCCGATGGCCGCGTCCGGTCCTGGCGCGACGAAGACGACCGGAGGCTGCCGTCGCTGCTTCAGCGCGCGTATCTCGATTCCGAAGATTTGCGGCCGTTTGCCACTGGAGGCACGCTCGACGAGTGGCGTGTGTACGCTGGTCAGTTGCTCGCGCAGTCGGACTGCGGCGTCTTTCGACGCGATCTGTCGACGATCGTGGACGGCAATCATGGCGATCTCGGCGGCGCGGCCGTCCTCACGGAGCTCGGACCGCGTACCGTCCACCTGGCGCAGATTGCCGTCGATCCCGAAGCACGCGGCCGCGGCATCGCTCGCGAGCTCCTGAGCGCGTGCGCCGGAACCGCCGCGGGCACCGGAGCGTCTACCCTTACTCTCCTTGTTGCTGAATCGAATCGCCCGGCGGGCGCGCTGTACGACTCCCTGGGATTCCGGGACATGGCGTCGTTCGTGCTGGCGATGCGCCGTCCAGCTCCTGATCGCGACGGATAGCAGAAGAAGGTCAGCTCGCGAACGCAACGCGGGAGCCCGGCCTCCATGCCGAGCACACTTTGGCATGCGAGAAGGGCACCCGCAGACGCGCGCCTGACAGAGTGCTACCGACTAACGCTGGCGCGAGTCGCGCGAGCCTGCAGAAACGTCCACAGCCAAAGCGCGCAGAAATAGGCGACCATGACACCGGCCTCGGTCGGTGAAAACCCATTTGTCTCGTACAGAAAGGCGCCGAGACCAACACCTGCCGCTGCAAGTCCGAGCTGCCACCTCATTCTCATGGCCGTCGCCTTGTCCAACAGGACTATCGGTGCTGTGGCAAACAAAGAGAGACCCCACAGCGCACGTCCCCAGGGGCTCGGTAAGTTAATGAGTGCCACACTCCCTGCCGCCAGTCCCGCCAAAGCGATCAGCAGCCTCTTGATCAGCAGTTGCAGCGAGAATCTTCGCCGTGGTTCCATGAGTCCCGTCCCGTTCTCGGTAAACCTATGAGGCCCGGAAGCTACCTTGCCTCGGTCCGGTCGTTGATCCTGTCGGTTCGGGCGCATAGATATCCAGATAACAGTCTAGAACATACTCGGCCACGTAAATCCCCGCCAGAACGCGTTCCGCAAGAAGCATCTCTGCGGCGGTGGTGGCAGCCACGCAGATGGCGAACCCTATTACAGTTGGAGCTGTGCCGGTGCAGGCGATGGCAGCCGACGCTGCGGCGACCATTGCCGAATAGACGTTCCACACAGCGGCATGCGCCTCATGGTTAATGTACCCCTTGATGTCATCCCACTGGTCGCAGGGAATACCGCTACTCTTATACTCGTCGCTTGCCCCGTAGCCGACATCGGAGAAGATCCACCAGGAGTTTGCGACGATCCAGCACTCCGGACACTGGGTTCTTTCTTCGATTCATTCCGGGTCTACCGTCACAACATCGTTTTCCTCGTCTACAATGAAGTCCATCTTCATCTCTGTCTCGTACTCGTAGTACTCGGAACCTCCCGATCCCACCACTTCGACGCCGTGACTAAAGCCGATTGATCCATATGCATGGATTCCGCTGGTGAAGTAGTCGTCGTAAATATTGACCTCTTCTTCGGAGCAGTCTACTTAAGCCTGTCTATCGATCGGGGAAGCTTACGCGAGCGTTCCACTAAGTCGGCGGCGAAGCCTTGTGTTACCGGATGCCTCGGGGCGCCCTGCGCCCCGCGCCTTGAACCGTCAGCAGTGGACTTTCTAGAAGCGAACCTTGAGTGCGAGCCCAGCGCGGTATCGTCCGAGGATCGGGATCAGCGAGGTCGTCGTCCGCTTCGGCGAGACGAACAGCACCCGGTGCCTGTGCCCATCGAGCCATTCGCCGATGGGGCCGCCCGCGATCATGACCAGGATCCCGAGAACGAGTTCTTCGCCCTCACTGTGCGGGCTCTCGTGCCTCACAATTGCGGCACCGAGCGCCATCCCTGCGCCGTAGCCGATGAAGAACCCATCCCAGTTCGTGTCGTCGTTCTCGATCTTCCGGACTCCATCCTCGGAATAAGTCTTCTGTTGCTTCCGGCCGAAGTCCAGCTGCAGTTGGCCGGCGATGGAAGCGACGCGACCGGATAGTTTCTTACCGGCATTGTCGATGACGATCACGCGCTGTCTTGGCTTCAGCACCTGCTGCAACGCCGCGAACGTTTGTGCTGGTGTTTGTGGCGGTGTCTGAGCTGCGGCCGGCGGGCAGAACCACAGACACGCCAGGACGGCTGACGACAGTACTCCAGTTCGGCCCATGGCGCATTCTAGGTGAACATTGGGCATGCGTTTGATCCGGGCCGCCCTAATCGTCGCGGTGATTGTCGCGGTTGCCCTTGCGGCCGCAGGCGCTGCACCTGGCGCGACGCCGGTCGCTCAGACCCGGATCACCCAGCCTTTCGCGGGCGTGACATTCATCGATCGAACAGAAACCGCGCCTCGGGCGATGCACATCCGCATCGTTCAGATCGATCTGACTGCCCCGGGACTTCGCTTCGAGCTCTCGGCACCAACCGGCACACGGGAAGTACGGCGCGAGACGACCACCGATTTTCTGCGGCGGTCGAAGGCACAGATCGCCATCAACGGTCATTTCTTTCTGCCGTTTCCGACGACCGATAGCGATGTCTGGGTGATTGGCCTGGCGGCGTCAGGCGGGCGGGTCTTTTCCGCGTTCGAGACAGCGGAGCAGAGCTACGCCATTGTCGCCGATGCGCCGGCGCTGAACATCGATTCACATAACCGGGCGTCGATCGTCCACCGCGAGCCGTCATCGACGGACGGCCACCGCGTGCGAGAGCGCGTGGAGTTGTGGACGGCGTTGGCTGGTTCGGCGCAGGTTGTGACGAACGGCCAGGTCACGATTCCGGAGTACCGCGATGCCGCGCATCCGGCGGGTGTGCTCACTCCCGGCGGCCCGCGTAGTTACTCGAATGCGAATTCCTGGTACGCCGTCGTGACCGCACGGACGGCGATTGGTCTCTCACGCGATCGCCGCACGCTGACTTTGTTCGTCGTCGACGCGCGCGGCGGCAGTCTCGGCATGGCGGTGGGTGAGGTGGCCGCGCTGCTCGTGGCCGACTATGGCGTCACAGATGCGTTGAACCTCGACGGGGGCGGCTCTTCGTCGCTCGCCATGACCGACCCGGTTAGCGGAGCGACGTCGCTCATCAATACTTCTTCGGATAATCCTGCGGGCCGTGCCGTCGGAAGTTCACTCGCCGTCTTCGCCGGGCGGCGCTAGACCGGCTGCGGCGTTCCGCACGCTGTCGCCGCAGGTCGGTGATCCGATCGGCTCACGTGATCATCCGCAACGGCGGCCGCGCCGGCCATTTCCCCCGTGCGATTCTGTTTCGTGCGTTTCTGGGCCAATGACCTGGCGGTCGAGGGGTCGATGGCCCAGAAAGGGACGAGAGCAAGATCCCGACAGGGACGTCGGGCGCCGGGCGTTCACTGGTCGTTCTTAGTGTCGTTCTTAGTATCGACGGCCTCTGCCGTCTGCAGGATTTGCCGCGCGCGCTCGACGTCCCCGGCGCGCACGAGCAATCTGACACCGCCCATCCAGAGGTGCGGTCTGGTGCCCGCGGCATCATCGGCCGACACGGTCGCCTCGATCCCCTCGGCATCGAGCGCCCCGCGGGCGAGCTCGGCGTCGACTCGGTTCAGGAAGTTGCCGATGGCTTCGATGCTGTCGTGGCCCATGCTCGGATTCTAACTGGAGCTTTGGCCCCTGGAAACGGAGGCGTCAAGTCCCGGACTTTGAAAGGCGGGAACGAAGGGCGTCCCTGGCAAGCTCCGCCAGTCCTCTGAAGACGTCTCGACCGATGAAAACCCTTCCGTATCCGACGATTGCAAGCTTGCCTGGCCGGACGGAATGCGCTTCGTAGAGCGCGCCAGCCTCAACAGAGGAGAGCGGGACACGGCGCACCCATCCTAACGTGAAGAGCACGACGAGCTTCGAGAGGGCCCGGCACTTTTGGCAGGTGGACCGGTAAATCAGGACGGGGTTTCCTCGGCTCATGGCGGAGTGATGTAGACGTTGATTCGGTGGGCGTCGAATGTATCGGCGCCGATTCCAATGAATGCCAGCATGGCGTGCGGGAGCCGCAATCCAGGCTGGCCGAGGTCGTGCCGAATCGCTTCGTAAGGAGATGTACTCAGTCGCAGCGAGCGCCCAAGACGCTCGATCAGACGCTCCGGCTTGCTGTCTTCCTCGAACAGGCAATGACCGCAAAAATCGAGTTTCAAGTCCAGCGGTCCGCCCTGTGCGCCCCCTGCGGTGGATAGGACAAGTGAGCGTTCAGGAAGGGCCTCCAGCGAAGCTTCGAGGCCAGTTTCGATCGCGGTGATGAACTTGCTCGAAGCCGCGCCGAGTACCGACGTCGCGACGGCTCTGACCGCCGTCCATGGAGGTGCAAACGGTCTCAGGTAGAGCTTGCACAACGGAGTCTGCGAGCCCAGCGTGACAGCCAAGCCAGCGGGACTGAAGACGGGAACGAGCAGGGGAAGCAGCGGCTGGAGAGCGGCTCCGAAGCGTCCCGCTTCCAGTTGGCGGAGCGCGGCAATCAGGCGCAGCCACCGCTCCGTCGCATCGCCCCAGCCGTTGTTCGCATAGAGGCGCAGGCGAGGCCGGCAGCTACTGTCGAGGGCGAACCCCACCCACAGTCCAGCGATGTGATCATCGTCGGGAGGACAGATTGCGGCGAGCACTCGAGCCGCGTTGTCTTGATTTGGAATGCCGAGGACGTCCAATGCTTCGACAATTCGGGAAACCGTGAGTGCAGTCCTCGTACGCAGAGGCGCACCGGGTGGACCGACCTCAGTGAGGAACCTGACCGACGGAGCGGACTGTGAGCCAATGACGCAGCAGAACTGCCACGGCGTGCCGTCCCGACAGATCCCGGAAAAACGCGGCGAGCCACCGCCGGGCTGAAAGTCGAGGGATTCTCTAGTCAGTAAATCGAAGACTCGCCAGAACCGAGTCGCGTCGGTCCCGAGGCGAGCCACCATTCGTTCCAAGACAGGAAGAATGGCGGCTCGCACCGGCAAGGCCGCTTCAGGCCACAACCGTACCGTTGGCTCCGCGCTGACCGGCGGAGCCGCTTGTCCCGTTTGCACCCGGTGCTCCGTTTCCGGCTCTCAGCTGGCTATCGCCATGCTCGCCGCCTCGACCGCCAGCGCCACCCTGCCCTCCGTTGCCGCCGAGGCCTCCGTTCGCTCCGAAGGCTCGCAGTGCCACCGACGGGGGAAGCACGAAACCGGGCGCTGCGGAGACCGTGATGTTGCCTCCGTCACCGCCATTGCCGCCGTTCCCGCCGTTACCGCCGCGGCCGCCTTCGCCTCCCGTGCCTCCACCGGCCGCCGGCTCGCAGCCACTGCCGCTGCCGCCTTCGCCACCATCGCCGCCAGCTCCTCCGGTTCCGCCATCGCCGCCTCGACCGCCAATGCCGCCTGATGTATCGATCACAAGGCTCGTCATGGCTTCGGCAACCGTGAACGTGATGGAACTCCCGGCCGAGCCAGCGTTGCCCGGCTGGCCGCTATTCGCAGTGCCACCGATGGTGCCAATGCCTCCGGCGCCGGGTTCGTCGTCTCCGTCCCAGTGACACACCGCATGCGGCCCCTGCGACCCGACGCCGCCGGCAGCGCCATCGGTTCCGCGGGCCCCCTGTGTTCCAGCGTTTCCAACTGCGCTGATATCAGCCATTAGCCGCCTCCCATTCGAGAACCGTTGCGTACTTCGGTAATTGATCCAGCGCGACCACGAGATTCAGCAGGCCGCCTGAGATCGACACGCAGTCGATCTTTGTCGGGCCAAGAAGCTTCAGCAGACCACCCCTCCAAATGCGGATATGACGGGCGAATAAGACCTTCAGGTCTTTATCGATCTCGAGCACCGCGCCACTGTGGATATCGATGTCCTGACGAACAAAGACACCGCTGATGACCGCGCGATCGAGTAGGGCGCCGAACAGCGGCTTGTATCTGCCAAGCTGGCGGGAATCGCCGTGAACGTACTGATCGGCGAGACCGTGGAGCGCCCGTTGCGAGTTCGCATCCAGCGCCCGTAGGTCAGCCGCCGTGGCAACGGCGGGAACCTCCGCTGGAAGGTTCTGGTGACAACAGGAGCGCCGGGCGCCGAGCTCGTCTGACACGCCGATCCAGCGCTTCACGTCATCGATATCCTTCGGCTTCAGTCGAACCAGGCCCCTTTCGTCCTTCCGGCCACGTCCCGACAGCCGGACATATTTCCCCTTGCTGACGACAATGGACTCCTGCTGGAGGTCTTCGAGTTTCAGCCCATAGACTCGGGCCCGCTTCTCCTCGCGAGGATCGTTCGGCTCTTCCTGATGCGCCGTCGGGTCTGTGGTCCGCTCGTCATGCGCTCTGTCCCGCTTGCCCCGCTGCTCGGCTGCAGCGTCCTGACCAGGTTCCGGCTTGGCACCGTTGTCCATACACCCCTCCAATACACGACAGTGCAGCGGCACGCAGCCCAAGGCGCGTGCAGTTAATTCATAGTGTCAACTTAGTGTAGGCGCAGGAATGTATATCAGTACTAGACGCCAGTCAATATTAGACTACGAAGCACATAGCGGCATGGCGGTGCGGCCAGGCTACCTGGGGTGCCGGTCCGAGGCAATCAGGTGCACCATGAAAGCGCCGTCGTGGGTAGCCTCAATTCTCTCGAATTGTGGCGCCAGGAAGTCGACAAACAGGTCAAGGGGAGGACTCGCCATCACGTGTCGGCCTCCGGAGTCGGAATAGATCCATTCCGAATAATCCTCGATCAAGGGCTCCACTCGAAATCCGGTGGCGCTCGAAAACCGCGACCGATTGAAGCTCTCGAGATCGCGCGCCAGCAGCACTTCCATATACAGCGCACCGCCCGGGCGGAGCCAGTACACCATGTTTCGCAGCAAAGCCTCGATGCGATGCCAGCTGCCCAGGTAGCAGTACGCGGCCCAGAAGTTCGTCACGAGATCGAAGGATTGCGCCGCGAACGGCGCGGAGGCCATGTCACCACGGACAAAACTGGCGTCGGGTGCGTTCCGTCTGGCCCGTCGCAGCTGCGCCATGCTGAGGTCGAGCCCAACGCGATGCGGCCGCTCTGGGAATCTGCTGAGGTGCCAGGCTGGCCCACAAGCAGCATCGAGCCACGCCTGGTCCGGACCGAGCGCCTGAAGAATCCGGCGCAGGTTAGTCTCGTTCAGTTCATGCTTGCGTTGCCATGGCTCAATGTACAGCGACGGGTATTCGTCAGCGTAGCGATCGGAGTATATGGAGGTGACGATCTCAGCCATGTCACTACTACATTTATGCGGAGGCGTCTCATGGTAGCAGCCTCGATGGTAGTGGCCAGGCGGGCCGCAGCGTGAGGAGTCCCGGACTGCGGGAACCAAGGGTCGGCCAGATGTCGGAACTGCCGGATGTCGGCAAGTTACCAGCGGTTATTGACCAGGGCCGCTGGCTCGGTCGTCGGCGCGAGCGTCCGTCTGTAGGCCTTGAGGGTCGACTCCCCGCGCTGGAGTCCGGCGAGCGCCGCCCGACGAAGTCGATCGGCGTCGGCGAGGATTTGCAGGGACGCTTTGTCCGTATCGAGAATCCTCGCGACCAGGTCGCTGACGCGGCGATGGAGATCGGCGACGGAAGAGTAGTCCGGCAACGCGCGGACGGGCGCGCCCTCGCACTTGAGCGCGTCGCGCGTCACGCGAAGCGTCTCTTCGATCGCCAGGAGGTTCGACGTCACGCGCTCGCGCTCGTCGCCGACGCCGCCGAAGGCGTCGAGATCGCGCACGTCGGTCAGATCACGCTGACGGGACGCCAGCTGCTCGAGCTGCCGCAGCAGCGCGAGCTCGGCGTCGAGGCCGGCCCGGTACTGATGGAGCAGATGCTCCAGGGATTCGCGCGTCATTACGCCGCGCTTCCGGCCTGGGCCGCCGCGATTCCGCGCCAGCCTTCGCGGAGGTTTTCGAATAGCCGCTGTGCCTCGCCGATGGCGCGCGCGTCGTTGTTCATCGCGCCCCTCATGAGGCAGTCCGTGATGTAGTTGTACAGCCGGTCCAGCTCTTTCGCCAGATCGCCGCCGCCATCGAGATTGAGTGTGCCCTGCAACTCGGCGACGATTGCGAGCGCGCGGTCGAGCGACTGCCGCCGGGCGCGGATGTCCCGGCGCTCCGCCGCGGACCGCGCTTCGCCCATGAACTTGATCGCTCCGTCGTAGAGGAGCACGACCAGCTCGAGCGGGCTGCTGGAGTTCGTCTGTGTCTGTTTGTAGGACTGAACCGAACGATTTGGAGTCACGAAACGTCCCTAAAATCCGCCGAGGCCACTGCCGAACGACGACAGGCCGTTCGACTGGCTCTTCAGCTGAGACATTGCCGCGTCGGCGGCAATGAATTCCTTCTGCAGGGCCGTGCGCTGAATCGCGAGCCGCGCCTGCATGTTCGAAATCTGGCCGTCGAGCGCCGCCACCTGCTTCGACATGCGCTCGCGCGCGCCTGAGATGAAGCCGTCCGAGCCCTGGTATTCGTCGAGCGTGTCCGAGACCTTCTGGAACAGGCCCGTGGCGCCGGCAAACAGCGCAGCAACCTGATCCGGTGAAGTCTCGACCGCCGTCTTGAACTTCGATTCGCTGACCTTGAGCGTGCCGTCAGCCATGAACTCAATGCCGGACTCAGACAGCCGCGTCATCGTGCCGGCTGCGAGCGTGCCGTGCTGGCCAAGCATTACGTTGCGGATCTGATTGCGGATCTGGCGCAGCATCGGGTCGCGGCCCAGGCTCGCGCCGTCGCCCTTGCCGGCCGATGTCTGCTGGTCGTTCGTGAACTTCACGAACTCATTGAAGGCCGACACGAACGCGCCCACCTTGGTCCGGAGCGCCGACGAGTCGGCCGCGATGTCCACGGACACGGTCGTGGCCGGCGCCGCCTTGGATACCGTCAGCGTCACGCCCGGCGCGACGTTGTCGAACACGTTCGTGGCGCTTTCGGCCTGGATGTTGTTGATCGTGATCTTCGCGTTTGACGCGGTCACGGCATTCGTCGCCGAGAATTGCAGCGCCGTGCCGCTCGTGAGCGTCATGTTGTTCGTCACGGTGAATGCCGACGCCGCGCCGGTCGCTTTGCCCGTGAGGACGAGCCTGTAGGTGTTGGGAGCGGTCGCGATGACCGATGCCTTGACGCCGATGTTGGCCGTGCCGTTGATGGCGGATGCCAGTCCGTTCATCGTGACACCGCCGGAGATCGTGACCGTCACGCCGCCGATGTCGATCGTGCCGCCGTCGGCGACGACGGTCGTGTCCGCGTCCGGCGCGGTGCCGGTCGACGCGGTGACTTGCGCGCGGGCGAGGTCCGTGACGACCACGTCGAAGTGGCCCTCCGATGCATTCGCGCTGGTGGACACCTTCACGGCCGCATCCGAGCTCGTGCCCGAGAATCGATCGAGTCTGTCCGCGTCCGTCAGGGCGTCCGCCGCTGACGCCAGGTTCGTCACCCTCGTCGTCATCGTGCCGAGCGTCGTCATCTGCGACTTGAGCGCGGACTGGCGCGACTGCAGCGACGTCAGCGGCTGGCTGGCCTGCTGCATCACCGCGTTCAGGATGGTGGTGAAGTCGATGGAGTTGAAGCCGCTGAACGTGATCGGTGAACTCATAGTGGACCCTCAGGACCCTTGCACCTCTGGACCTTTGGACTATCTGAAACGCGACGGACGGAGCCGATCTTCCGGCCCCGCCCGCCGTCTTGCCAGGGAACGACTTACCGAAGCAGCGAGAGCACAGCGGAGCTCTGCTGGTTCGCCTGCGCCAGCGCGGCCACGCCGCTCTGGGTCAGGATGGTGTAGCGGGTCAGGTTCGCCGACTCTTCCGCGATGTTCGCATCGCGGATGCGCGACTCGGCGGCCTTGTTGCTGACGATCTGGTTGCCTGCGAGGCCAATCGCGAACTGCAGACGGTTCTGCAGAGTACCAATCGTGCTCTGGGCGGAGCCCAGGGCCGTGATCGCGGTCGCGATCGTGCCGACCACCGTGTCGGCATGCGCCGCCGTGGTGATGTCGAAGTTCGCGCCCGTCAGGCCGAGAGCCGTCGTGTCCGCCGCGCCGATCGTGCCGCCGACCTTGCCGTCGACGCCGTCGTTGCTCACGAACACCGAGAAGCCCTGCGACGCGTCGAGGCCAGCCACGTTCGCTTCGCGGTCGATTTCCGCGAGCACGTCCTGGAACTCGTTGTCGAGCGCCTGGCGGTCAACCGTCGACGCCGCCGAAGCGGACTGCGCCGCCAGGGTGGAGAGACGATCGAGCAGCGTGGATACGTTGGAGAGCGCGCCGTCCTTGATCTGGAGCGTGGACAGACCGTCGTTCGCGTTGCGGACGCCCTGCGAGAGGACGACCTGGGTCGAACGATAGCTGTTGGCGACCGCGAGGCCCGCCGCGTCATCACCAGCGGTGTTGATGCGGAAGCCGCTCGACAGCCGGGTCAGAGCGCGCTGCAACCCGATGTTCGTGCCCGTCAGGTTGGCCTGCGCGTTGGCCGCCGAGATATTGCTGACAACTGAGAATGAAGCCATTGTGAAGATTCCTCCGTGAAAAGCCGCCGGCGTCCATGCCGGCGTGGGGACAGACCCTCAAGGCTGGCCACCGAGGAGGTAATCGGAGATGGCCCATAGACCTTGAGAGGCAACGACGCGAACGACGGGAACGACGGGAACGACGCGAAGTGAAACCTCGAAAGTGACATCGCGCGCGAGCTTTGCGAGCGTGCGCGAGCGAACGGAGCGGGGCGATGGGGTCCCCGCGAGTGAGCTCGTAAGGGGGGGCGCGGCGGGGACGAAGTCCCCCCGCCTGAAGATAGGCACGCATTTCGCTCTATCTCGCGGCATGAGAACCGCGACGCGCCGGCGACACTCGGCCACCACGAGCACTACTGCCAGACTCTTCGAGCAAAATCGGCCAAAAACGCGCGTTGCGGGGTCGAACACCGCTGACCGTCCGGCTCCCGCCGTGACGGCCCACCGGTGGCAGAGTGTCGCTCAGCCGACCACCCATCCTTTCGCGCGCCGGTCCAGCGGCTGTCCCGCTGGGCCGGCTCGTCCAGCCGTCATCCAGACGGCCGTGACAAGCGCAACTGAGACGGTGGACGGCCTTATCGAAAGTTCAGCAACCCTCGCCGACGCCTTTCGCTTCGGCGCCGCACTGCCCAGCGGCCGCAAGCTCCGCGCACTGACCGAAGCGGCGGACACGCTCGTCGTGACCGCGACGCGCCTCAGCCGTGAGCTCGGCACCACCCTCGCGGATCTCGCCGCGACCAATCCGGAAATCTCCGAGGCGATTGGCGACCTCGCCGACGCGATCGACCAGCTCGACATGTACGAACAGGACGGCGACTGGACGGCTGTCGCCGACACGCTCGAGCAGGAAGTGACCGCGGCGCTGACCGCCTGGCGCGGTGTCTTCGCGACGCTGGCCGGCATCGCTGCGTGCGCAACGAACGGAGCCTGCGTCGCGTGAGCCTCACTTATTCCGAGGGGCTTCGCCCCTGCGGGCACCCCGACGGCGTCGCTCGCGGGGGCCACAAAGCCGCGCTCCGCTCCGCCGACTCGCTCGCGCACTCGCTCGTGGCGTCGGTGCCGTTCTCGCCGCCCGCCATCGGCGAGGCTGAGGCCGCTGAGGTCGCCGCGGTTCTGGCCTCCGGCTGGCTGACCACCGGGCCCCGTGTACGCCGTTTCGAGCGTGAGTTCGCCGCGTATGTCGGCGCCCCTTACGCTGTCGCCCTCAATTCATGTACGGCGGCGCTGCACCTGGCGCTCCTGGCTTCGGGTGTGGGCCGCGGTGATGAGGTCATCACCACGCCGCTCACGTTCTGCGCGACCGCGAACGTCATCGAGCATTGCGGCGCCACGCCCGTGTTCGCTGACGTGAATCCGGCGACCGGCAATCTCGATCCGGCCGCCGTCGAGGCGGCAATCACGCCCGCGACGCGCGCCATCATTCCCGTGCACTACGCCGGCCGTCCCGCGGACATCGGGGCGTTCAGGACGCTGGCGACCTCCTCCCAGCTCACGATCATCGAGGACGCCGCCCATTGCGTGGAGGGTGCCTCGCGGGCCGGCAAGGTCGGCGCGACCGCGGACTTCACCTGCTTCAGTTTCTACGCGACGAAGAATCTGACGACGGGCGAAGGCGGCATGGTGACCACACCGTACGAGGACGCGGCGGAGTGGATGCGCATCGCGTCGCTCCATGGACTCAGCCGTGACGCGTGGAAGCGCTACGAGCGGCCGGGCGCCGTGCAGTACGACGTCACGATCCCCGGCTTCAAGTACAACATGACGGACCTTTCGGCCGCGCTCGGCCTGCACCAGCTTGCGGGTCTCGAGGCGCGGTACGAGCGGCGGCGCGCGATCTGGCGCCGGTACGACGAGGCCTTCGCCGATCTGCCTCTTACGCGATTCGCGCCCATGCCCGCCGGCGAACGGCACGCGCTGCATCTCTACACGATTCAAATCGATCCGGCACTGGCCGGCCGGTCGCGCGACGAGGTGGCCGCTGCGCTCGGCGAGGCCGGCATCAATACCAGCATTCATTTCACGGCGCTGCACCTGCACAGCTTCTATGCAAAGAAATACGGGTTCGAGCGCGGCGCTTTTCCAGCGGCTGAACGAATCTCCGACTCCATTCTGTCCCTGCCTTTCTCGGCGGGCCTGTCCGACGAACAGGTCGCAGCCGTCATCGCCGCGGTGCGCGGCGTTCTGGGAGCCTCATAGATGAACAGTCAGCAAGGGTTGCGTGTGGTGTTCAGGGTTGCCGCCGGGCCCGGCATCGGGTACGGCCATCTAGTGCGGTGCGGCGTTCTGTCGAGAGTGCTCGACAGCACGATGCAGGTCGCGTTGCGCGCCGAAGCCGGCGCGGAGAGCGTTGCCGGTCGTCTCGGCTGGACGCTCCTGCCGGACGATCGTTCGGCCATTCGCGACTCGCGCGCCGACCTCGTCGTCATCGACGATCCAGCCCGCGAGCACGCGGCGCCCTGGGTCGAGCTGGCGCGCCGGTCGGGTGTTCCAGTCGCGTCGATTCACGACCTCGGGATCGGACGGCTGGCGTCGGATCTGTCGATCGACGGCAGCCTGGCGCTCATGCCCGGCGGCGTGCAGGCGGATCTTCAGGGGCCCGAGTTCGCGGTGCTCGATCCGCTCGTTGGCGCCCTCCGCCACCACAGCCCGCGCCGCATTCGCGGCCGCGTGCTCGTCGCGCTCGGTGGCGGCGCGCACGTTCACGAATTCGGCCCCGCGATTGCCGCGCAGGTTCGCCGTCTGCTGCCGCGCGTTCGCGTCGTACTTGCCGGCGGTCTCCACATCAATCAGGGCCGCCGGGCGCCTCTGCCGGCTGGTTGCCAGTGGGTTGACGCACCGAACGGCCTGGCCGTCGAGCTGGCCCGCGCCTCGGTTGCCGTACTCGCCGGTGGCGTCACGTTGTACGAAGCGTGCGCGCTCGGAACGCCGGTCGTCGCGGTATCCCTGACGCCGGAGCAGGGCGTGACCACGCGCGCGTTCGCCCAGCACGGCGCCGTGCTCAACGCCGGGCACATCCAGGCCGTGGACACGGCCGATCGTGCCGCCGCGCGCATCACGGATCTCCTGACCGGGACGCTCGATGCCGAATGGCTCGCGCGTCGCGGCCGCCAGCTCGTCGATGGCCACGGCGCTGTTCGCGTCGCGGACCGTCTGCGTACTCTCTGCGCCGCAATGGAGCACCGCCGTGTCGCCTAGCTCCCGAGCCGTGATCTTCGACCTCGACAACACGCTTTACCCGCAGCGCCGCTTCATGCGCAGCGGATTCGCTGCCGTCGCGCGTCAGTGCGCGGAGGAGTGCGGGCTCGACTGGCGGCGCGTCTACCGGATCCTGCTGCGTGCCTCGCGCAATGGCGCCTGCGGCCTCGAGTTCCAGGCTGCGATTGGCGTGTTCGATCTTCCGTGGCCGCGTCTTCAGGACTACCTCGCGACGTTTCGCGGGCACGAACCGCGTCTGCGCCTGCCGGAAGTCTCCCGTCGCGTTCTGGAATACCTGCGCCTCAAGGGCTGGAAGACCGCCGTTCTCACCAACGGACGGCCCGACGTACAAGAGCGCAAAGTCGCGGCTCTTGGCCTCGAGCCTCTCGTAGACACCGTCGTCTACGCCGCCGAGCATGGCATCGGCACCGGCAAACCCGACGCGACGCCGTTTCTGGAAACTGTCTGGCGGCTCGGCGTCTGCGTCGACCGCTGCGTGATGATCGGAGACGACGAGCGCGCGGACATCCGGGCCGCATCGGCGCTGGGAATGCCTTCCGTACTCGCGCGGATCTGGGTGCCCGACACCGGGCTGCCGACCGCTGCGGACGACACGGTGACGTCGCTCGCGGACGTGCCGCACGTCGCACGCCGCCTTCTGGAGATCTCGAAGACTCATGCAGCCTGAAGTTCCACACATTCGCATTGCCGGCCGCGAGGTCGGTCCCGAGGCGCCGCTCTTTGTGATTGCCGAGATCGGCCTCAATCACGGTGGCTCGCTCCATCGCGCACTGGCGCTGGTTGACGCCGCGGCCGGCGCCGGAGTCGATGCCATCAAGCTCCAGGCGATTGAGGCCACGCAGCTCGTCAGCCCGGACTGCCCGGCGCCGCTTCACGTGCGCGCGCGATCGCTCGCACAGTTCTTCCAGACGTTCGAGCTCGACCGCGAGGCCTACGCCCAGATCATCGCCCGCGCCCGCGCGCTCGACCTGGCCGTGCTCGCGACACCGCTGTCGCTCGACATGGTTGCGATGCTGCAGGACCTCGACATCGACGGATTCAAGATCGCCAGCGGCGACATCACCTGGTCGCAACTCATTGCGGTATGCGCGGATACGGAGAAGCCGCTTGTCATCTCCACCGGCATGAGCGACCTGAAGGAGGTCTCGCGCGCGGTCTCGACGGCGCAGGCCGCCGGCGCGCGTGATGTCGCCGTGCTGCACTGCGTGTCGGCGTACCCGGTGCCGCAGGGCAGCGAGAACCTGCGCGCCATCGCGACGCTCGCTTCTGAGTGCGACGTGCCGGTTGGCCTGTCGGATCACTCCATCGACACGTTCTCCGTTCCAATCGCCGTCGCGCTCGGCGCCTCGCTCTACGAGCGGCACATCGTCCTCCACGGCGAAGAGGGAGATGACGCGATCGACCGCGCGGTCTCGAGCACGCCCGCCGAGCTCGCGCAGGTCGTGAGGGATGCCCGCCGCACTCGCTCCGCTCTCGGATCGGGCCGCAAGGTGTGTCTCGATGCCGAAGCCGGCAACCGGCTGGCGAGCCGTCGATCGATCTTCGCCGCCCGGCATCTGGCCGCGGGCACGCGAGTCAGTCCGAAGGACTTCGTGATGCTGCGCCCGGCCACAGGCCTAGCGCCGTCGCAGATGGCGTCGCTCGTCGGCAGGCGTCTGTCCCGGCACATCGCGGCGGGGCAGCCGGTGACGGAGGACTCTTTCGCCGTCGAATCCTACGCGCGCCTGGTGCCACGTGCGGTGTAACGTCCTCATCACCGCCGGGTCACGCCGCGTCCCGCTCGTTCGGGCGTTTCAGCTCGCGGTCGATCGGTACGCGCCCGGCAGCGCCGTCGTCGTCGCGGACGTGAATCCGCTTTCGCCGACCGTCTATGTCGCCGACCGCTCGTATCCCGTACCACTTTCAACATCTCCCGACTATCTCGATGCGATCGAGCGCATCTGCCGGATCGAACGCATCCGGCTCGTCGTGCCGACGATTGACGACGAGCTCACGCTGTTCGGAACGCAGATCTCGCGCTTTGGCGGCCTCGGCGCCGTCGTTGCGGTATCGCCGGCCGAGACATGCGCGGTCTGCAACGACAAGCTCGAGACCTGCGACCGGCTCAACGCCGCAGGCGTGCGCGCGGCCCGTACCTGGCTGCCGGGCGACGTTCCGGCTGATTCAGGCTTTCCGCTGTTCATCAAGCCGCGCGGCGGGCGTGGCGGTGTGGGCGCGTTTCCCGTGCGAACGGCGCGTGAACTGGATTTCTTCACCGACTACGTCGCCGATCCGGTGGTGCAGGAGTATCTCAACGGCCCAGAATTCACGATCGACGTACTCTGCGACTTCGAGGGCCGGCCGATCTCGGTGGTCCCGCGCGAGCGCGTGGTGATCCGTGCCGGTGTGGTCGACCGTGGCCGCACGGTGCGCGACTCGAGCCTGATTCAATTCGGAATCGCCTGCGCCCGCGCGTTGCCCTTTCGCGGGCCCATCAACATTCAGTGCCGCGTCGTGGACGGCGTGCCGATCGCGTTCGAGATCAATCCGCGATTCTCCGGCGGTATCCCGCTGACGATCGCGTCCGGCGCCGATTTTCCCGGCCTGCTTGTTCAACTCGCGGCCGGCCTCGACCTCACTCCGGCCATTGGCGTGTTCGAGGACGACCTCTGGATGACCAGTCACGAGTCGGCGGTGTTCGTGCCGGCCCACGGCATCGGCTTCTCCGTCGACCGGGACGCGTCTCGGGAGCGCGTCGCATGAGCATTCCGCACGCCACCGCAATCGTGCTGCAGGCGCGCATGGGCTCGCGCCGCCTGAGAGGGAAGTCCCTTGCGCCACTGAGCGGCCGCACGGTGCTCGGCCAGTGCATCGTCCGGCTCGCGCGGAGCGGCGTGCCGCTCATTGTCGCGACCACGCGTGAAGTGGAGGACGACGAGATCGTGAGCACGGCGCGGCGGTGGGGAGCGAACGTGTTTCGCGGATCGACGTTGGATGTCCTCGACCGGTACATCGCCGTGGGCCGATCCTACGGTCTCGCGCGCATCGTGCGCGCGACGGCTGACAACCCGGCGGTGGACATCGATGCTCCGCTTCGCGTTCTCGAAACGCTCGAGCGCACCGGCGCGGATCACGTCGTCGAGTGCGGCATGCCGATCGGCGGTGCTGTTGAGGCCGTGACGCTCGAGGCTCTTGTCCGGGCGCAGGCGCTTGTGAAGTCGGACGAGGACCGCGAGCACGTGACGACACTCGTGAGGCGCGAGCCGCAGTTCCGCGCGGTACGAGCGCTCTGTCCCGGCCACGTTCGCCGGCCGAAGCTCCGGCTCACGGTGGATACCCCCGACGACCTCAGATTCATGCGGGCCGTGTATGCCGCGTTTGAAACGCACGCGATACCGACGCTGCCTGAAATCCTCGACGCCGCGGACGACCTGGCGGAGGACGAGTCCACAGAAACAATGAACGCGACAGGAGAACGTCAGTGAAAGCACTTCGGAACGTGGCGAGCGGCATCGGGCTGCTCGCGGGAATCACGGTCATCGCCGTTGCCCACCTCGTGAACGGCGGGCAGCTCAGTCTGCTGTTGCAGCCGGTTGCGGCGCTCGTGGTTTTTGGCGGCACGATGGCCGCGATTCTGGTGAGTTTCCCGTCGAAGCTTGTGTGGGGCGCGACCAAGGCGTCAGCCTCGTCGCTGCAGGGCGCGTCGGAGCCCATCGAGCCGCTCTTGTCCGCGTTCGTGGCACAGGCCCAGCGCGCGAAGAAGAACGGAGTGATGGCCATCGAGCGCGAAATCGCGGGCACCGAGGACGTCTTCCTCGCGCGCGCACTGTCGCTCGTCGTCACGGGTCTTCCCGCGGAGTTCACCCGGCAGGCGCTGGATCTGGATGCGCGGGCGTGCGCCGATCGGGACGAGATGCACGCGGCGGTCCTCGAGGCGGCCGCCGGCTACGCGCCGACGCTCGGCATCGCGGGCGCGGTGCTCGGCCTCATGCAGGCAATGAGTCAGATTTCGGCGCCGGCGGATCTCGGCGCGGCGATGGCGTGCGCATTCGTCGCTACGCTCTACGGCGTGGGCGCGGCGAATCTGGTGTTTCTGCCGCTCGCGACCCGCTTGCGGGCGCGCGCGCACGTGGAAGCGCGAAGGCGCGAGTTCACGATCGACGGCGTCTTGGCGATTGGTGACGGACTGCATCCGCGCCTGGTCAAGGAGCGGCTCGTCGGCTATCTCGGCTCGGTGACAAACAAGGTGGCGGCGTGAGACACGGAGATCGCGGAGGCATCCAGGGAGGCCACAGGAGCTTCCTCCCGCGCCGCTCGAATGGCGAGCGCTGGCTCATCGCGTATGGCGACATGGTGACACTGCTCATGGCGTGTTTTGTCGCGCTGTACTCCGCGCGAGCGACGTTCGTTGCCGCTCCGCTAACGGCCGCCCCGGTCGCGCGCACAGCCGATCAGCAGGAATTGAAGAAGAAGATTGAGGCGGCGATCGGCGATCTGGGGAACAGCCAGGGCATCGAAGTCCTGGCCGAAGGCCGCGGCCTCGTAATTTCAATGGTCGAAGCCGGATCGTTCCCAACGGGAACGGCCGATCTGACCGACAGCGGGCGCAAGGCGATGCTCGCGATGGCGGGCATTCTCGCCGGCCTGCCGAATGCCGTTCGCATCGAGGGCCACACCGACGACACGCCGCTTCGGTCCGGCAAGTTCGGATCGAACTGGGAGCTGTCGACCGCGCGTGCGACCCGCGTTCTCGAACTGCTGCTGCAGGCGGGCGTTTCGGCCCAGCGGGTGTCGGCGGCGGGCTACGCCGAGTTCAAGCCGCGCATGGCGAATGCCTCCTCGGCCGCGCGCGCCCGCAATCGCCGCGTCGACCTCGTGCTGATGGACGGGGTGGACGGGGTCAGACCGGGGTCAGACCACATTGGAGAAACTCCCACGTGGTCTGACCCCGGTCTGACCCCCGGGGGCACGCGATGACGTTGTCCACGGCCGCGATCGAACGCCTGCTCGGCAGACCGGTCAGCGCCAGCCTCACGGCAGACGACCGAAAAAAGCTCGCCGGGCAGTCGATCCTTGTCACGGGTGCCGGTGGCTCCATCGGCAGCGAGCTGGCGCGGGAGTTGGCGGCGTGCGGGCCGTCGCGGCTGACCCTCGTCGACCGTTCCGAGCTCAACTTGTTCAATATCGAGCGCGAGATCGCGGAGAAGTCTCCGGCGGTTCCGCTCCAGGCATCGCTGGTGGACGTCTGCCGCGCCCGCGATATCTGGCGCGTGATGCGGCAGGCCCGGCCTGCCGTTGTGTATCACGCCGCTGCGTACAAGCACGTCACGATGACGGAGCGCGCGCCGGCCCCGGCCGCCGAAGTCAACGTCATCGGCACGATCGAGACCGTCGAGGCCGCGTCGGCCTGCGGCGCCCGGTTCGTGTTGATTTCGTCCGACAAGGCCGCGGCGCCGCACAGCGTCATGGGCGCGACCAAACGCGCCGCCGAGCTCTCGACGCTGTTGCGCGCCTCGTCCGTGTTCCGGCCGATCGTCGTGCGATTCGGTAACGTGCTCGCGAGCAGCGGGTCGGTGGTGCAGTTGATGCGCGAGCGCATCCACGCGGGCCGGCCGATTCAGCTCACCGATACCGAGGCCACCCGCTACTTCATGAGTGTCGGCGAGGCCGCCGCGCTCGTCATCAAGGCCGACCTTCTGGCGAAGTCACCGGCGACGTTCTGGCTCGACATGGGCCGGCCGATCCGCATGGCCGATCTCGTCACGCGAGTACTCGATGTCGAAGTAGAGGCGGGCTTTCCTCGAGTGCCGGTCGAGATCATCGGCCTGCGGCCCGGCGAAAAACGCGACGAAGTACTGTTCGATTCGACGGTCACGCTCGGCCGCACCGAGGACGAGCGGATCATGGTTGCCGCGACGACCCCGGGCGACCGCGTCCGGGTGCGCCGCGCGGAGCGGCTCCTGCGGCGCGCCATCGATCACGCCGACGCGCCGGACGTTCTCGATCTTCTCGCCGGGTTGACCGGCTTCAGTCCGAGCGCGCAAGCCAGACGAGCCGCGGGCGCCTGGTCCGCCGCCGGCGGATGGGAACCCGAGGGGATCGATTTTTCCACCCGGGCGGCTGACGCGACCCGAGGACGAGTCGCATGAGGATTCTTCACCTCGCGACGTTCCTCCAGGGTGGGGCAGGCCGCGCGGTTACCGACCTCGCCCTGCAGCAGCACGCCGGCGGGCACGACGTGCGCGTCGTCGCGTCGCGGTCCGAGACGCCCGGCTACGGCAACTATCCCGCGTACCTCCAGTCGCTGCGCGATGCGCGCGTGCCGCTGCTCCTGGTGGATTCGCTCTTCCATCGGGACTACGCGGCGAACCTGAACGCGGTTCAGCAGATCGATCGCGCCATTGGCGCGGTGCCGCCGGACGTCATCCACGCGCATGCCGCGGTGCCGGCCATGATGGCCATGCTCCTCTCCGGTTCGCGCCGTGATGCGGTGCCGGTGATGTCGACGATGCACGGATGGAGTGCGACGAAAACGCCGGCGCAATCGGAGACCGATGTCCGGGTTCTGAACCTGGTGCATCGCGTGGCGACACCGTCCGCACATTCGGCCGCGCTGCTGCAGGACGCCGGCGTCGATCCGGGCCGGATTCATGTAGTGCCGTACGGAGTCGGGAAGGAATTGCCGGCGTTGTCGGACCGGGACGAGCGCGCCGCTGCCGAGATGCGTGACGCGCGACGGGACGGCCGGTTTGTCGTTGCATGCGTTGGCACCGTCGGCGAACGCAAGCGGCAGCGTCTCCTCATCGAAGCGCTGGGTCACCTCGAGGATCCGCGTGCGTGTCTCGTCGTCTTCATCGGCGATGGCGATACGTCCGCGCTTCAGTCCGCTGCCGAATCGTTTGGTGTTCAGGATTCGGTGGCCATCCATGGCTACAGCGCGGCAGCACGGAGGCTTGGGACGGAAGCGGACGCACTGGCGCTGCCGTCATCGCGTGAAGGCCAGCCGCTCTCGATCCTCGAGGCGTTCTGTGACGGCACGCCCGTCATCGCGAGCGACATTCCTGAGCTGGCGGAAATGATTGACGACGGCGAGAACGGTTGGCTGTTTGCGCCCGACTCGGCTGAATCCCTGGCACGAACGATCGAGGACGTCATGCATGCCTCGCCGCTCGATCGCGACCACGTCGCCCGCCGCGCGCGCGAGCGGTACCGCGACCGGCACGCGCTCGGGGACATGACACATCGCTACATGACTCACTACACCGACCTGGCGTTCGACGACCGCGGCGCCGGGTTCACGGGGTCAATGTCGGGGTCAGACCCCGAACTGCAGGGGTCTGACCCCATCACCGACCCCGTCACAAGGAGCCGGGCATGACTGAGGTAATGGACAACAGATACGCACGCGACTGGAACACGTACAGCGACCGCTGGCAGGAGCACTACGGCGAGCGGTTCAACCACCTCGGCGACGAATGGTGCGATGACGGGACCGAGGAACGCGCGTCCGAGGTGCGGTGGTTCACGCACTCGGTGCAGCCGTGGCTGCGGCCGGAGTCGCGCGTGGTTGAGATTGGGCCCGGCGGCGGCAAGTGGTCGGTGCGAATCGCGCCGAAGGTGCGATCGCTGACGGTGTTCGATGTCGCCGAGAACATGCTCGAGCGGACGGCCACCAGGTGCAAGGCGGCCGGGCTCGACAATGTGAGCGTCGTGCATGGCGACGGCAAGGCCATGTCGGCGATTCCGTCGGGCAGCGTCGACCTCGTCTTCAGTTACGACGTGTTCGTGCACATCGCGCTCGAGGACACGGTGGCGTACGTGCAGGAGTTCGCGCGGATCCTGCGCGACGGCGGCATGGCGATCGTGCACCACGCGATCGCGGATGTCGCGCCGGCGTGGGATCGCATCGAAAGTCACAACGATTGGTACCGTCGCGGCAATACGCTCGGCCAGTACTACTACTACAGCCGCGAGGCGCTCGAGCAGATGTATCACCGTGCCGGCCTCCGCGTCGTGGCGACCTCAACGAGCTATTGCACGGTCGTGCTCACCGTCGTGAAGCCTCAGGACAACCTGGCACCGTGGATCGAACAGGTGCTGCGTGAGGCCGCGGTGGCGGACACGCCGGCGAAGCTGGAAGACGTCAGCGCGTCACTCGAGGCCATCGGCCGTGAGATGCGCGACCGGCTGGCGGGGCTACGGAAACATCTGGAGTCCACGAAGCCCGGCGCCGCGCGATTCGATGCGATTCAGAAACTGAGACGACTGCTTCGGGGATAGGGGCGCACGGACCTCCGGCTAGACCAATCGGCGATCGAGTGAGGTTAGTGATACTTTCAGAGGTCACAGTTTCACTCGAGTCGACGCTGGCTCTGCGCCGGGAGGGGTGCCGTGGCAGGTGCTTGGAAGAACGATCACGCTCGACGGGCTGGTTTGACGTTGACAGTGGCCGCCACCTTCATTGGAACGGTGTTTGTCTACGCTCAGGATCGCCGCAGCCCGGCGACCCCGCCGGTCGCAGCGATTGACTACGAACGGGACGTCCGGCCGATTCTCACACAGTGCTTCAACTGCCACGGGCCGAGACAGGCGCAGTCCGGGCTGCGTCTGGATCTACGCCAGAACGCGTTGCGCGGCGGCGACTATGGCGTCGTGATCGTTCCGGGTCGATCCGCCGAAAGCAAACTCATCATGCGGCTCACGGGCTCGAAGGCCGGCATTCAGATGCCGCCGACCGGCCCACTCCCGGAGCACGAGATCGACATCCTCCGCGCGTGGATCGATCAGGGTGCGGACATGCCGGGCCGTGCCCTGGAGACTGCTCCCGCCGCGAGCGAGACGCCCGCGTCCGTGACGCGTCTTCTCGACGACATCGTCTCTGATGATGTCGCGGCGATCCGCCGCGTCCTTGCCGAAGACCCGAGCCTCGCCCGGGCGGCGGACGGCTTCGGCTCAACCGTCCTGATGCATGCCGCCGCGATTGGATCGATCGGGGTGATGCGCACGCTGATCGACGCCGGTGCGGACGTCGGCGCGGCCAACTCGCGCCGGGCGACGGCCCTGCACTGGGCGCAACCGGATGTCGCCAAGGTGGCGCTATTGCTGTCGAAAGGCGCGGCCGTCGACGCGAAGACGGTCGAGGGCCGCACGCCGCTGTACGTCGCGGCGACCCTTGCGGCCGGCACACCGAGCATGCAGCTTCTGCTCGAGGCGGGAGCGAATCCCAACGCCGACACACTTCTCGGAGCGACGCCGCTCTTTCCGGCCGTGAATTCCAGTGCGGAGATGACGAAGCTCCTGCTCGACAAAGGCGCCAATCCGAATCACGTGACAAAGTCGGGCGCGACGCCGATTCTCTTCACGCGCGATGCTGGCGTCGTCGAACTGCTGATTGCTCGCGGCGCCGACGTGCGGGCGCGTTCGAAGATTGGCGAGACCGCGTTGATGGACGCGGCCACGCGCGGCGATGCCGCGGCGGCGAAACTCCTGATCGCGAAGGGCGCCGACGTCAATGCCAGGGATCATCGAGGCTATACGGCGCTGATGTTCGCTGCGCAGTACGACGACGATGCCGTGGCCCTCGTGCGGCTGCTGCTCGCGCACGGCGCCGACGTCACGCCGGTCGCTGAAAACCAGACCGCGCTCAGTCTCGCTGCGAAGCGAGGCGAGACCGCCGTCACGAAACTGCTGCGGACCGCCGCGCGTTCGAGTGGTTCGACAATCAAGAAGGATTGAGCGACGAGTGGATAAAAGGATGTGCGCGATGGCGAAACGACTGAGTCTCACTCTTGCGGCGATGCTGTTGGTCGGCGCCACGATTGCCCGCGCGGATAAAGAAGAAACCTTGTCGGCCGACACCCTGCGCAGGGCGGCGGAACGCGGCCTCGATCTGCTCGCCAAGACGAGCCCGACGTTCATCAAGAAGGGCGGCTGCAATTCCTGCCACAACCAGATGCTTCCGTTGGCTGCGCAGGCGTTCGCGCGCACCCGCGGCATTGCGTCCGAGCCGACCGTGGCGCTGTTGCCCGCCGAGGTCTCCGACGCCACGATGGAGCGCTACGCCGAGTATTCAATCGCGGGCGGCGCCGGCGTCAATGCGCTGACGTTCGAGCTGTTCGCCGCGGATCTCACCCGCACACCGATCGACGCGCGCATTCGCGCCCAGATTCGCTACATCAAGGCCCAGCAGCAGCCCGAAGGGCACTGGCGTGGCGGCGGCGGCGTCCTGGCGAACAATGCGCAACAGGCGCTGAGCCGGCCGGCCGCGGCGCGGCCGCCGCTCAATTTCGACAATTTCGCGCCGACGGCCTACATGATCCGCGCGCTCCGGTCCTATGGCCGCCCTGAGAACGACGCCGACACGCGCCTGCGCATCGAGCGCGCCGGCAAGTGGCTGCTCACGGCAAAGGCAAGCCGCACACAGGAGCACGCCTTCCGTGTGCTCGGACTCGCGTGGGCGTCGGCCGATCGTCGTTCGGTCGATGCCGCTGCGCGCGCGCTCCAACCATTGCAGCGCGCCGACGGCGGCTTCTCGCAGCTCCCGACGATCGCTTCAGACGCCTACGCCACAGGCCTCGCGCTCTTTGCGTTGCACGAAGCCGGTATGAGACCAACGCATCGGGTCTATCAGGCCGGCCTGAAGTTCCTGCTCTCCACGCAGGCTGCCGACGGGACCTGGCACGTGAAGAGCCGCTCGCTCGAGTTCCAGCCGTATTTCGAGACCGGCTATCCGTACGAGCACGACCAGTGGATCTCTTCCGCAGGCGCTGCGTACGCCGTTCTTGCGATTGCCGCCGGGGTTCCGACCGAGGCGGCGGGGCGGTAGGGATTCGTGAGCGTCGGCTATCGCGTCGCGGGAAGCGCGAAACTCAGGAACTTGGCCTGATGGAACGTGAAGCCAAACTGGATTCGGTGGATTTTTTCCGCGAAACCCAGATTGTAGTAGTCCTGACCTCGGTAGTAGCGCAGGTACAGGCCCGTCCCTCCCCAGCCCTTCGGCAGACAAAGGCCGTCGACTGATACGGTGACCCGGGGAATGTCGCCCGGGAGCTTGCCGATGTGTTGCAGCCAGAGTCCGCCCTCGGCGCGACCGCAGAACGAGGAAATACTCCGCCGGGCCACTCGCGTTTCGAACGTGACGCGCGTCTGGCCGTACAGCGGCGCCAAATCGGCGTTGATGGACGGCCCGCCTCCGAACCCTCGCGGGTTCAGCTGCAGAATGCCTCCGGCGCGCCACTCCCATCGGGTGCCGAATTCCTGTTCGTCCTTGCGGGGCTCGAGGTGGAGCCTGCCGTAGTGCGCACCAACCTCGAGGTAGTTCGTCGAGAAGGAGCCGTCCTTCTTGTTGATCGCTCGCTCGACCCCCGGCACGAGGACGCATTTTTCGGACACGTCGTCCCGCTTCTGATCGGTGAACATGCATCCGTCCTGACCGTTCGAGTGATGACCGAACGGGATGATGTCAATCAGCCACATCGACACCGGGCCACGAAACCGTTCGCTCGCCCTGGACGCCGTTGACAGGTTCTTGAACCGGGCGAACTGAATGACCCCCTTCGGCATATACGAAGGCGTCCGCACGGGCGCGGACGTCTGCCTGAACATTCGCAAGCGGACCATTGGCGACGCGGAGACGTTCCAGCCCCAGACGGCCTTGTCGCTGTCGAGAACCTCGGCGGTCGCCTTGCCGATGCTGTCCTTCACGATCAGGCGGGGCGCGAACTGCGCCTCGAAGACGAGCTTGGAGTTCGGCGCATCCCAGAACAGGAAGCTGCCGTCGGGCCGGAGCGCGGCGCGCTCGGCGTTGCTGGCGATGAGCGGGGAGTCCTGCGCGTGCGCGCTGGAGGCGACCAGGACGAGAAGGCCGAACGCTGTGATGATGCGCGTCATTGTTGGGCGCCTCAACCGATGATCGCCTTCGCATCCGCGCGGACGAACTTGCCGTTCGATCGCAACGGACTCTTGGCCTCGTGGAGCGTGATCACGAACTGAAACTGCCCGGAGAACTCCGTACCCACTTCGCGCAACGAATCGACGAGATCCTCATAGTCGCCGGCGTCGTCGATTTCACAGATCAACGTGTCGGACAGGACGTCGCACCGTTCGCGCGTGTTGCCGAGGGCCTTGAGTACCGCGTCGCGCACATCTTCTATCGGTTCGGAGCCGGCGTTGATGTCGTACGAGAGGGTCGCGTACATATGTGTCTCCTGCGAGAGTTCCAGCGATCCAGGACCAACGGGATCTGCCAAATCAGTCCTGCAGCGCCCAGGATTACCTATCTTCGGGACAAGCTCAACGGACAAATTCTCGAGTAGTGATCTGCCAGGCTGCTCTCCTAGGCGTAGCTATCTGACTACTTACGACGCGGCGTCGAACTAACGCCAGCCGTCCACGGATCGGCCCGGAGTGCGCACATGCGCCTATCGCCATCGACATGCAGATGCGAACGGATTCCATTACGAACTCCGCAACACACGCGCCAAACAGCTTAGGAAGAAGCGTGTGAGCCAGTTGGAAATACGCCATGCTCTGCATACCGCACAACACCTTAGGTACAGCCTCGGCCACTTCTAACGGCCACGGAGGCTCCCCTTCGAAAGGAAGGTTCGGGAAGTATGGTCGAGCGATCCGGGCGCCTAAGGGGCGCTCTTGAGGGCGTCGTCATCTTCGCGACAATTGTGGCACTCGCTGCGGTGCTCTGGACACTACTTGCGGATGGGAACTCGTCAACGTGGATGCGCATGTCTCAGCGGCAGTAGAGCGCGATGGCCCCGATTAGTTTTCGACACGCTGTCCGCCGATTCCTGAGATCGCCGTGGCGAACCCTCGCGATCGTTGCGACTCTGGCGCTCGCCATCGGGGTCGGAACCGCCATGTTCGTCGTGGCGGATGGCTTGCTCTTGAGGTCATTACCATTCCCGAACGCGCAAGAACTGGCTGTGCTCAGCATGCGGACTGACCGCGTTGGTTCGTCGACGGTGGCTCAATCGATCTTCGTGGCATGGAGGCGGATCGACACATTCACCGGGGTTGAAGCTGCCAACACCGACAACAGCCTCGTTGAAACGGACGCAGGCGATGCCGTACTGACCATCGCCAGAGTGTCGCCAGGTCTGCTGACGCTAGTCGGTGGCGTTCGTCCGACGCGCGGCCGGCTTTTTACGTCCAGCGATGGCGATCGTGAAGTCATCATCGGTGAAACGACCTGGTCCAGGTTGAGCGCGTCCAGAGTCCTGGAGCGCTGTACCGCCGTGAGCTCGCCAGGCCCGTGGCGATGGCCACATTCGGCCTGCTTATTTCTGCCGTCGCCTTGTGCGCAGGCACGGCTGGTCTGTTCAGTCTTCTCGCACAGTTCGTGGCTGATCGCCGCCGCGAGTTTGCCGTTCGCGCGTGTCTCGGCGCGTCGCGTGCAGCGTTGCGCCTGCTCGTCTGGCGGCAGGCGTTTTCGGTCGTTCTGCCGGGCCTGTCCCTTGGGGGGCTCGGCGCGCACTGGTCGTCCCAACGGCTTGCCGGATTGGTCATCGACGACGTACCGCGCGCGACGCTGTGGCTTGTGCTCTCGTTGGTGGTAACACTGGTCGTCGTCGTGGCTTGGGTGCCGTTACGAGCCGCGACGCGCATCGCTCCGATAGAGCGTCTACGTGAATAGGGAGGTTATTCAATGATGTCCATCCTACCGTCGAAGGAGTGGGTCGACTACTTCGCGACACACGGTGTCGTTTTCACTTTGCCGAGAATGAAAGAGGCCAGCAAGGTCACGCCGAAGTACGACGACGCGAAAACTGCCGCCACGTTTCCGTTGAAAGAATACGATGGTACGAAATGGTCCAAGATGATAAAGATCGGCCGGTACTGGCATGTGGAGCCCAAACAATGACGTCCTCGTGCCACTCACAAACCGCGGTTCTAGGGCGCCCGATCCTGCCCGGCACCGGCCTGGGCGTCTCATTGAGATCGAGTTGTGCCGCCACGGTAGCGCCGAGCGTGACCTTGGAACGGGATGACTCGATGCAGGCGTCGAGGAACCTGCGGCAGAATGTGAGATCGCAAGCACCTATGTAGCTGCAGTCTGACATAGCCATGAGCTGTGTCAACGTCTATACAAATGCGCCGGCCGTTCCAAGCGCCAGCATTCTGTACACCGTGGCATATGTTCCTGGCACCGGGTGGGCTAGAGAAGGACGAATGAAGGTCCCGGCACGGCACCCCTGCCTCGATATCCGCCATTTTTAGGTAAAGTCAAATCACCGCCCAAAAACCCTTGCTCCCAACCGCAGGTACATGGCTACCGATCTATCGACTGATGGCAGCGTCAACCGACAGTCAGGGACTGTATATGACAGAACAATCCAACGAGAATGACGCGTGACGATCGGTTGACGACGTAGCGCGACGCGAAGGCCAAGGCCTAGACACGTCTGTTCGCCGAGGTTGCCCTGGAGCCACACCGAGAGCCGTGGCGGCGATCAATACTATGAATAGAATAGTCTGAGTATTATTTCGACTAACCTAGAAATAGTCAGAGGTGCGAGCCATGACAGGATCACCTGTCCGCGCTCCTAGTGCGGCGGACCCGCTGTCGACACGCAGCCACGTCCGGCGTGCCCAGCGCGGGGACGGCGACGCCACAGATCGGCTGTTTTCGCGTCTCCTCAACATCGCGCGTCGGTGGGCGCATGGGCGCCTCCCCAGAAGTCACCGAACGCTTCTCGATACGGCCGACGTCGCGCAGGAGGTTGCCGGAGGCGCTTGGCGAAACTTGGGACGGCTCACGATCACGAGTCCTGGGGACCTGGAGGCATATGTCCGGCAGGCGGTCTGGAACCGCATTCGCGATCAAGGTCGCCGCCTACAGCGAAGCCCGCTGACGATCGGACTTGATTCTGGGATTCCTGCCGAGGCCGAATCGCCGCTGGATGTCCGAGTGAGGCGCGAACAAGAAGAACGCTATCGTCTGGCGCTTTCCCACCTTGCGCAAAGCGATCTCGACTTGATTGTCGCTCGGGCCGAACTCGGCCATAGCTTTCAGGACATCGCGACGCTCTTCGACAAACCCTCGGCCGCCGCCGCTCGGATGGCGGTCAATCGGGCGGTGGAGCGACTCACGGCACTGATGCAGACGTCGAGGTTAAGCGGCTGGGACCGTGGCAATGATCGGGACCGGGCCTGATACACCGAGCCGCGACGGATGGGAGACGCACCCCAAGCTCGCAGCCCTCGCGGCCTCCGCCAGATCAGGAGAGGCGGAGCATCCTCGATCGATCGTTGAACGCCCGCAGCACCTCCCGGGGTGGCTGTGGGCCATCGTCGGCCTTGCGCTCGTGAAATCAGCAGTGGCACTCGCGGTCGCGCTTACGGCGCACCTGCCGGGTGCCGTTGCGCCGATCCCGACGGGATATCTCGTCCTGCAGCTCCTGATGTTCGGCGGCGCTGGCGCCTGGCTCTTGGCCGCCAACGCGCACGATGTTCGGACGCTTCGGCTCGGAGCTTTCTTGGTGCTGGTGAGCTCGGCGTTTTCGAACGGCCTCGTCCGCGAATTGGCACGTGCCGTGCCGATGCTGGGTGTGATTGGGCCGCTCTATCCGGACGCCTTCTTGCCGCTCGCGTTCGCGTTGTTCATTGGCGAGTTCCCTCGCGTCCGCGAACACGGCGCGATTCGCTCCGTCTCCCGGGCCCTCGTGGCCCTGTGCTCAGGTGTCGGACTCACGTTCTTTCTTGTCAACGCCTGGCTGGGCTGGATGGATGGGGCCACAAGAGGATGGGGGCACGATGTTCTCGTCATGTTCAGACGCCAGAACGTGGCCGGAACCGTGTACTGGACGACGGTGTTCAGTTTGCTCGCGGTGGGTGGGGCGTGGTCGATTGTTCGGCTTCGTTGGGCGGACCGACAGGATGCGCGTCGCGTGCGGACGTTCTTTCTGGCCCTGTCGCTCGGGTTGGGACCGATGGTGTGCACGAACGTCATCGACGCCATCCCGCGCTACCGGTTCCACGCCGCCGGCCCCGGCGCCGCCGTCTGGATTGAACCCGTGCTGCAACTCTCACTCGCCAGTATTCCCGTGTTCGTGGCGTACGCCGTCCTTGTTGAGCACCTCGTACCTATTCGGTGGGTCATTCGGAGGGCGCTTCAGTACGCGCTCGCCCGCGCCACGGTGATCGCAGGCCTACTGCTTCCGTTCGGCATCCTGCTGGTGCATGGCTACCGCCATCGTCACCTGACGCTTGCGGAGGTTGCAATAGGCGATGCGAAATGGCTGTTGAGCTCGGTCGCGATAGCCGGGCTGACGCTTGGGTTCCGAGAAACGCTCCTCCGCGGACTAGATCGCATGTTCTTTCGTGAGCGATATGACGCATCGGAGATTCTTGGCAACGTCATTGACCAATGCCGGCGGGCCCGCCAGCTGGACGAACTCGTCGCGGTCATCGCAGCCGGAATCGACCGCGCCCTGCACCCCGAGAGTGTCGCGATTCTGATCCGCGATCAATCCGGAACTGCGTTTGCCTCCGTGTTTGGCTCAGCCGAACCACTCCCCACCGCATCCGTGTTAGCGCAAGTCTTAGCCAACACTCAAACTCCACTGAGGATTGGGTCACTAGGCGAGGGTCCGTTCCGTCTTCTTCCTCGCAGTGAGCGTCATTGGCTTGGCGATAATCGGGTGCAATTACTTGTGCCGCTGAGATCTGCGGAAGGGGGCATCGTCGGCGTGATCGCGCTGGGAGAACGCAAGAGTGAGCTTCCCTACGCAATCGATGACGTACTCCTGCTCTCGAGCATCGCCAATTCAGCAGCTTCGACTGTCGAGCACCAAACCACGCGCGCTTCCCTTACGACCGGCGGAACATCGCCATCGACGTGGTGGGGCCTGTCCCCGGCAGATGCCGGAGTTGCGCCGGCGACGGAATGCGATCCGTGCGGCCTGATTCAGACGGCGAATCTGCCCGCCTGTTCCGATTGTGGTGGCGATCTCCGCCCGGCGGACGTTCCCCGACAGTTGTTCGGCAAGTACGTCTTTGAGCGACGTGTCGGACGCGGCGGAATGGGCGTAGTGTATCGGGCGCGAGATCTGACCCTCGACCGCACCGTGGCCATCAAGACGCTGTCAGGCGCGTCTCCAGACCGGGCGCACCGACTCGAACGCGAAGCCCGCGCGATGGCGGCGGTCACCCACCGACATCTATCAGTCGTCTATGGCGTGGAGTCCTGGCGTGGCAAGCCCCTGCTGGTCTGCGAGTACATGGAGAACGGCACGCTTGCGAGACGGCTCGCGTCTGGGCCTCTCCCGATGGTTGATGGGCTCCAGCTCGGCGCGACGCTCGCCGAGGTGCTGCACGTCATTCACGGCGCGGGGTTCCTCCATCGGGACATCAAACCCAGCAATATCGGCTACGACCGCCAGAATGTCGTGAAACTGCTCGATTTCGGGCTGGTGCATATCATGGCCGGCGATGGGACCGGCCCCTCGTCTACGAAGGACCCGTCCGACAGGCCGGCCGGAATCGGGGATCCTCGCTCATCGACGCAGACGAAGTCGCTGGCCGGCACACCTCTGTACTCGTCCCCGGAAGCGCTCAGTGGCGCGCGCCCTGACGTTGCGTTCGATCTGTGGAGCCTCAACGTTCTTCTAATTGAGGTGTTGACGGGCCGACAGCCGTTCCAAGCCCCTTCAGTTGGGGAAGCCTTGGAGCGTATTCGACGCGGCGAGATCGACGCGTCAGTACGTGAGCAGTTGGCCGAACACGAGGCCCTGCATCACTACTTCGAGAATGCGCTCTCGACCCGGCGGCAGCGTCGACCGCAAACGGCTGCGGAAACGTGGCGCATTCTCAAAGGCTTGGCCGATAGCTGTGGCCCGCTATCGCAGAAGGAGACAGTGTGATGGACCTCTCAGCAACTCGGACGGTCTCGGGCGAGTCTGCCGATGACATCATGGGCCAGTTCTATTTTGCGTTCGGCCAAGGAGCCGCGTCGATGCGGATCGATCGCGACGGGATTGCGGCGTTTCGGCGTCGCTACTTCGAGCGGATCTTGAACGCGCCTGGTCCCTGGAAGGCAGTGGCGCCAAACGTCCTGGCGTTCGTTGCTCAGGCCGGACGGCTTTGTGCCCAGTTTGCAACGCAAGCGGGGAGAACGGCAATTACGTCCACCGACGTTCGACGAGCCTGTGCAATGGTCGAAGCGGCTGTCCATCGAAGCGCGGACCATCAGAACATATTCATTGTTGGTCCCCATTGCTCGACGGAACCACACCGCGGCGATTCGATTTCTCGGCAACCGACCGATACCGATAGAACCGATAAAGAAGAGGATGACCCCAATCCCGCGGGCTCGGCTGAGATCGAGCCGTCGATCGGGCGCCTGTCGCACTGATCGCCGGCGCAGCTCGTCCGATTTCCTGATCGGTTTCGATCGCCTGCTCGCGCCGCCTTCGGTCAGCCCATGGCGAGTTCGGCTCACTGATCTCTAGGCGCCCCGACGAGTATCCACGGGTTGTGCGACCACATCGAGTATGCCGGGGCAGCCTTGCACACGTTCTGAAGGTCAACGACGACGTCATAGGTCCGCGTTCCGTACCGGCGCGTTTCCAGCCTGAGATCGATGTCACGAGTCGCGAGGCCAGCGAGTTTCCGGCATTGCGCCCGCGCGAGCTCAAGGAACACGAGCGGATCACATCGGATCCGTGCGTTCGCGAACAGCGGTTTGATTGGCTGCCATGGTTGATCGGCGCCATCGACATGATGCCGAATCGCGCTCCGGCATTCCAGAGGCGCATCGAACATGTTCAGCGCGAGTATCCGGCCTTCGCCAGTGACCGCCGACTGACCAGGAAACGTGTAACGCACGATCTGAAGACTCGAGAACAGCAGCAGCACCGCGGCTGGCATGGCTGCCGACCACCTGGTCACCGGGACAGGCCGCATTGCCGCGTCGGGTACCCGGCCCACGAGGTAGTTCAACGGAAAGATCGTCAGAAGCAGAAACATCAGCATCGGATAGAACCAGCCCACCACCCAGAATGAGCCGACGTGAAAGAGCACAACCTGCGCAAGCGCGCTCCAAAACACCCAGGGCCGGCGTGAAAGCAAGCCCCATACGATGCCGAGCTCCAGAACGATCACGTAGGCACAGGCCGCAGGCACCAAGGCCTCGGGCATTCCGAAGGGACGCCGGCCATACATCGCGGCGCCCGTCAGCCAGGATCCCGACGGATCCAACTTGAGAACGCCCGCCCAGATGTACATCGCGAGCAGAAGCCAAGGAAGGGTACGTTTTCGATCCAACGTCACCACATATGCCAACGTCATCCAGCCAGCCATGTAGTGATGATTCAACGTCAACCGAAAATCCTGAAATACGATCAGGTACTTCACGATGGAGACGCAGACCAGGAGGACGTACGCGCCGACAGCCTGGCCACGTGCCATGAACATGAACGCATTCCACATGCTGGCGACGAGTAGACCCGCGACAATACCAGCGACGGCTTGTTCCGGCAGCAATCTGAATCTGAAGCAGTCCTCGAAGAACGGCCAACAGACTGGTGTCGTCGTCGGGCTCAGCACTTGCGCCGGGCCAAGATCGCCAAACCAGTAGACGGCTGTCAGTGCGTTCGCCGCGGCCAGGGCGGCGCCGTACGCCCTCAAGACAGGGTCATCATCGAGCCTCGCCAGTCGCCGCGCCAATCCGCCAAACACACCGATCATGTCGAGGCCCGAGACGGAACGGCGTCAGGATCCTATGCGATCAATAATCAGCACCGTGACTGTGCTCGTCCCCTCATCGAGTTTCAGCCCAATGCCAGTTCGCAGGGCCGATCGCAGGGGTGACAGAGCTTCGGCGCCAGTCTTTCTTTGATAGACGACATCGACATCGAACGCTCCGCTGATGGCGGTTTGATCCAGCACAGGTCGACGTAGAACCGTCTCGATGGCTTCAGCGATCTCTCCCACCGTGACTCCTGCCCCGGCGAGGTGTGCGCCATCCGAAAAGCGGTACTCACGCACTGGGCGTGGCGGGAGAGACCTGCCCTGGATGACCAAAGCGGACGGTACGCGTGCTGCCTTCAGTCTGGGCCCACCAGGCTCGACGCCCAGTTTCAGGACCGCCATTTGGCGCGTCTCCTTATGCGTTCGAAGGGACAGGCGGTCTTCCAACAAGCTGCGCGTCATCTGCTTGATGTTTTCGACAGTTGATCCTTTGATGAACGTCCCTGCGATGTCATACAGCGCTGCCGGCAACGCGCCCTCGATCCGACCAGGCGACGCGTTGTAGGCATACCCGACGAGCTGACGCAGAGGAACGCTGTACCACTCCAAGCGGCCATCTGTTACACGCGGCTCGCGCTGGAGGGCGGGCCGCGGCTGCGCCGGAGCAAGTGAAGCGGTCTCGAATTTCCGCGCGCCAACTGACTGCGCGCGGCCAGAGTGCCCCAGTGCGCCGAATGCCACAACCAAGAGCAGTCCCATGACGAAGCCAGTTCGTGCTCCGGGCGCTGGCCCCTGTCGTTTCGTCATGATTCACTCCTCGCTCAGATTTGCCGCGGGATTGGCGCGCGTGAGACGCCGCGCCGGTCCTGCCGCCGCCACAGCAGTAGCGCCGGCGATCGCAATACCAATCGGATCAACGGCGGGACGTGCAATCGAGCCTGGAGGGCATACTTTCCAGCTCGCGTGCGGCCGCCGAAAGCGTCATCGCGTGACGCCAGGCGTCACGCCAGGCGTCACGCCTGGGAGATGGACACCAAAGCGATCTTCCAAGGCCGTCTGGATGGTCTCCGTGAATGCACCCTTCCAGACGCCCGCCACGGTGCCGGTCGAGGATATGAGTATCGTCTCTGGAGTCGCGCCAAGGCCGAGAGATTCCTTGACGTCATCTGTGATCGATCGAAACACAGGAAAAGTAAACTGGTTGGTCGACACATAAGAGTCAAGGTCTTGTTTATCACTCAGTGTGAGACCAACGAACCGATATCGCCCTCGTGTTTGGTCCTCCAAAGCACGCATATTTGCGAGGTTTAGATCACAGAACTTGCAGGTGGTGTTGAACACGTAAACGATGGTGTCTTTGCCGTTATCGTCCAACTGCAGCCGACTTTTCGTGCCATCCATCAGGACGCCGTCGAGTGCGGTAAAGCGATCCCCAACCTTCAGTTCCCGCCGTTGCTTCGCTTTTGCAACAGCCATGGTCGCCTGGAGCCGGTTAACGCGGTCGACTAGCGCGACGTTCAATGTAACCGACACGCTCAGGATTCCAGCAAGGCCCAGTGCGCCTATCTTCGTGACGTGTAACACGGTACCGCTCCTTCATGCGACGATTGCCCGCGATCAGTCTCGCAGGTCACGTGATGGCCGCGCGCTCTCGCGCGCGGCCGTCCGTATCCGACAGAGTTAGTTAATGATCGGCTCGAAGCAGAAGTCATGGCCACCGCCAAGGCGGCAGACCGTGTCCTGGCAGTCGATGCCGGTGTCTTCACACCACCAGCTCGGGTCGAAGCTGCTGCAGTCGTCGTTATCTTCGCAGCAGACGTAACATTGGAATGGCGACGTCGTTGCCGGCGCTGCCACTGCATATCCCGCGAATCCCAGCACTAACATCGCGCAAGTCAAGAACGCAATCTTCACTCTTCTCATGACGGCCTCCATTGGGGTAGTTACACTCTCAGCACGGTCTGTTGGTCGAAAGAGCTTTGACACTTCCGCGACTAGTCTCGCCCTCCGGGCGGCGTGGTCCCACCGGCGACTGGAGAATTGCTGACCTGCCGCTGAACCTTCGCGCCGACCACGAGGCCAGGCAGCCGAACACCAAACCAGCGTTCGACCTCTTCTTGCATCGTGCCTCGATAGGCGCCAAGCCAGTTCCTTTGAATCACTCCCGCGGAATCGAGCACAAGCGTTTGCGGAGTGCCGGTGAATCCGTATTGTTTGAGCTGGCTGGCTTCGACGCCGCCGATAATTGGAAATGGGTAACGGTCCTGCAGGCCAGGCAGGACCTCCCGAGAGACCATCACACCAATGAATCTGTAGGTATTTGCGCTCGAGCGGGCCAAGGCAAGGATGTTGTCAAGGTTCTGCTCGCAAAACTTGCATGTAGGCGCTAGAACGTAGAGGACTGTTGGCTTCGTGGACGTAGCCTGGTCGATCGTCACCGAGGCGCCGTTGCCGTCAACACCGGTCAAAGGCGTGACCGTCAGCCCTACCGGCGCTACCGGCGCTGTCCGCGCGTTCAGTTCTGCCAGGTCACTCTCCAGCACCCGTGCCCTCAGCGTTAGAGCCACATTCGTCGCTAGCGACGCCGTCACGACAGCCACACCGACGAGACCGAGTTTGGACAACATGGACCTTGCTCCTGGTGGCCCCCACGGGCTTCCGGCTATGCCAAAACGGATAGCCGAAGTTCAGCGCGGCCAATCGAGAGGAGGCGACACTCCGCCCTCAATCTGCGGCCCTTCAAGAAGAAGAACGTTCGAGTTTCCTAAAGCGAACAGAGGTAGGGCGAACCCGCCGACGGGGACTTGCGGGAGCATCAAGAACAGGAGCGCTTTGCCGACCAGAATGCGCAGCTGAAGCGAGAACGGGATCGGCTTCGTCGTGAGATCGAACGGCCGACACAGGCACTGAAAGCCCGCGTCGGCCGGGCTACAACATCTTGAAGGGGTCGACGATGCCAAAGGCCCGCGCTCCCGGCCGTCCCCGCGTCGCAGCAGACGTAACAGGACGTTGACAACGGGAGTATCTGGACCTTCCATCCTCAATTGATGCCTCTTCAAGAAGAGGAACGTGCCGGCTTCCTAAACCGAACAGAGATCCGGCGATCTCGCGGGCGGGCCGCTTCGCGAAGCGACCCGCCCTCCAGTCATGGGAAAACGTGATTGGATAGTGCGCTCGGCCGATGCTGCCGTGATGATTCTTGGAATGTCTCGCGCGCGCGAGGCGACGATCCGATCGAGGAGCCGCGACGAGACCGCCACGGAGCTGTGGGCGGAGGCTCAGCGCGCACTGCGCCTCGAGCACTCGGGCCCGCTCTGGCGGAAGATCGAACGGACCAAGCGGCGCCGATCAGCCCTTACAGCATCTTGAACCCGTCGATGACGAGCACATCGACCTTGCCGGTGGCGGACTCCAGCTTCAAGCCGAGTTGGTGGGGGACGCCCTCGACGAAGGCACGGAATGACGCCGGCGGATTCGCCGTGTCCACGACGTCGACATCGAATGTTCCGGTAATTCCGGTAGCGTCGATCACCGGCCGCTCGAGCTTACCCGCGAGCGCGCGGGCAATCTGCGGCAGGGTCACACCGGACCCGGCGAAGTGCCCGTGTTGGACTCGGATGCCCTGCGACTCAGTCTTCTTCGCGGCCGGCTTGAGCTTGTGCCCGCCCGCCCCGGGGACGAGCCTGAACAACGACATCGTCCGGGGCTCGGTGTGGACACGCAACGCGAACTTGTCGATGAGCAGGTTCTGGAGCATCTCCTGAATCTCGCGCGGCGTCGCTGACGCAGCAAATGTCGCGTCGATGTCATACATCGGCTCGATGGGGATCTTGCCTTCGATCGTTGGCGCGGCGGCGTCATAGGCGTACCCGACCAACAGGATCAGTGGCGCCGCGTGCCACACAAACCGGCCGTTCCCCACAGTCGGATTCGCATTGACGAACGCATCGCTCCGTTTCACGGACACGGTGGCGAACGTCTTCTTGGCGCTCACCTGCGCGTGAAGAGCCGGCTCGCGCAGGAGGCCGGCGGCGGCTACACCGACCGCGGCGAGCGCGATGATGGGCAACACGCCGAGCCTGAAGACCCGGCCTCCATGTTGAAACACACTCTTTCTCATGTTCGCCTCCACTCAGTTAGTGCGCGCGTAACGCCTCGACCGGATCGACGTGCGTCGAGCGCCAGATCGGTCGAGCGACCGCGACGCCCGCGGCGAGCAGCATGCCCACGATGGCCCCTCCCAGCGTGGCGGGATCGATGGGTGATACCTCGAACGTGTAGCTGGCGATCGCGCGCATCACCACAACGGCGCCGGGGATGCCGGCGAGGATCCCGATCCCCACCACGGTCGCACATTCCTTGACGACAAGGATCGCGATTCGCTTCGGCGTCGCGCCAATGGCCATGCGCAGGCCGATCTCGCGGACGCGTCTCGCGACGGCATATGCCATCACGCCGTAGAGACCGACGACCACCAGCACCAGCGCGATCGAGGCAAGCAGGGACATCGCGTTCAGCCGCAGCGTGTCGTCAGCGTAGCTCGCACCGATCATCGCCTCCAGTGTCGTGGGGTCGGCAAAAGGCGAAGGTTGAAGGGCGGAATGACCGGCCGAGATCTCACCTTCGATGGCCGCACTCACCTGCGCGGGCGACTGACGCGTTCTCACCTGCACGTTGGTTTGGTCGACCCAGCCGCGGCCGGCGAGACGCTGCCACAACGGCAGGTAGATCATCGAGGCCGGGGGTACCTTCACCGATCGCGACTGGATGTCTCCGGCGACGCCGACGACGCTGGCCGTGGTGGCTCCGACCGACACGGATTGGCCAAGCGGGTTGGCCTGGCCAAACAACCGCTTCGCAAGCGAGTGGCTGAGAATCACAACGCGCTCACTGCCGTCGTCATCGCGGGTGGAGAAGCCGCGGCCGGCTACTAGCGGGATCTGCAGGACATCGAAATATCGATCGTCGACCCTCTGGACGGCGTCGATGGCGACGGACTCGTCGGATGTCACGCCTGCACGCCTGACGGTCTCGCCCCTGAGGCCGCCAGTGAACGTCCGGCCGGTGCCGACCGTAGCCTGCTCGAACCCGGGCACGTGCAGGAGGCGATCTCGCAGCCGCGAGGCCTCTGAGGTCACGTAACCTTCCTGGTCCGAATTCGCAAGCAGGTTATCGAAGTTCGGCCACAGCGTAATGACGGCGACATCGCGTGCGTCGAAACCCAACGGCACCGATCGAAGGTTCCCGACGCCGCGCAGGAACATGACCGCCCCGGCCAGGAGCGTCAGCGACAGGGCGACCTCAACTCCAATCAGCACTTTCCCGGAGCGAAAGGGCCGCAGCTGCTCGTCGCGATGGATCTGCAAGTGGCGCGTCCTCAGCGCATCGAGTGCCGGAATCACGCCACTGACCAACCCGGAGATCAGCACGACTGCCAGCGAGAAGCCGAGCACGCGAGCGTCGACCGCGAGTTCGACGGGCCGAACGCCCTGGCCAAGCCAGGCCAGGATCGCCTGTCCGCCCAGCATCGCCAGAGCGAGTCCGCCAGCGCCGCCGGCCGCAGTGAGCAGGCAACTCTCCAGCATCGTCTGGCGGAGGACCGCCGAGGCCGTGGCGCCGAGCGCCCGTCGGAGCGCGATCTCGTTGCGCCGAGCCACGCCTTGGACCGCAAGCAAGCATGAGGCGTTCAGGCATCCAAGCAGCACGATCAACGCGACCGCCCAGGCGAGCAAGTACAGGGACGTTTCCTGATTGTCGTTGACCGCAGCGATTCCGCGCGACGCATTGGAGATCGCCAGTTGACCGCTGATCGTCCCAGGCGAGTAGTCGCCGCTCTCTTTCAGCACGTTCCACAGTTGGGCCAGCTCCGCCGATGCCGCCGGCTGGCTCGTGTCACGGGCGAGAAGACCGATCGCCTCGACCGTCGAGCTCCCACCCCACGTACCCAGACACGCATCGGTCATGGCGGCCGTTGGGACATACACGTCGAAGGCTGCGCCCTTCCGGATGCCCTTGAACCCGTCCGGCAGGAATCCGACGAGGGTGAAGGGCCGCGAGCGAACCAGCACGGTCGAACCGATCGCAGTGGGCTCGAGCTGGAAGCGATCCCGCCAGAACGTGTACGTGCCGACCGCCACGTCATGATAGGCGCCTGGGCTCTCGTCGAACGGTTGGAGCGTGCGCCCCACGCGCGCATGGACGCCGAGCACATCGAAGAAATTGCCCGTTGCACACATCGCGCGAACGCCGGGAGGCCCTGCCGGTGCGGCCCGCTGTGCCGCTGCCGCTGCGGGCATTGTCGGTCGACTCTCGGCGGCGAGCTGTTCCAGGCCATGAGTGAGGCCCCGAAGGCGCTCGAAGGCCGCATACGGCGGATAGCGACGGCCGCCTCCCGTCGCGTCCGGTACGACCGTGAGGCGCACCAAGCGCTCGGCATTGGCCACCGGCAACGGCTTGAACACCGTGCTGTCGAGCACCGTGAAGACCGCGGTCGAAGCGCCCGTACTAATGGACAAGATCACGATGCCGGACGCCGTGACAGCCGGGTGCTTGCGGAGCACGCGGAAGGCGTGCCGGAGGTCCCGCATCATCGACTCGATGGCGCGTACTCCCCACGTATCGCGGGCCGCCTCCTTCACCTGCTCCGCACCACCGAGAGCCAGCCGCGCCTGGCGTTGTGCCTGGCCGGGTGTCAGGCCTCGCGCGGTAAGCTTGGCCACCTCGCGCTCGCGATGAAGCTCCAGCTCGGCCGCCAGGTCGCGTTCCATCTCGGCACGCCGGAAGATCGCGCGCAGCCGGAACTTGAGGTCGCTCAGCATGTCTCCCTCGGGGTCAGGCGAGGTCAAGGATGCTGCCGATCGTGTTCGACAGCGTGCGCCACGAGGCGGTATCGCTCTCGAGCCGACCGCGACCGCCGCGCGTTAACTCGTAGTACTTCGCCTGACGGTTGTTGTCCGACGCCGCCCACTCGGCCTTGATCCACCCGCGGCGTTCCAGACGATGGAGGGCTGGATAGAGCGAGCCCTGCTGCACGCGCAACACCCCGGTCGAGATCTGCTGGAGGCGCTCCGAGATCGCCCACCCGTGCTGTGGCTCGAGCGAAAGCACTTTCAGGATGAGGAGGTCGAGTGTTCCCTGCGGCAGGCCGATGCGCTCGTCGGACATCCTTTGTCCCCTTCTGCTTCGACAAAAAGACTAGCGCGTCTCCTGACGAAGCGCAAGGGGACGGAGCGCGACGCGTCGAGATCTGCGCCCGATGCCGGCATGTAATTGCTCGCAGCCATCGGCGTAATCTTCAGCCGCCGCGGGCAATCTTCAACGCGTACCTCGGCGCGTCGTCGAAAGCCCTATTGAAGTACCGGTTCCCGCGCGCGCCTCCCGATTCCTCTCGCCAAGAGTGCTCACGTTGAAGAGGATCTTTGGAACGGCAGGCGCCGAACCGCAGGCCCCCGACTGAGACCCTGTCGGCAGACCTTGCACGACACGCCGACGTCTGAGTCTAAGAAAGTGCAGAAAACGAGGCTGGCAAATGCAACGCTGCTTGGCAGTAGTCGCCCTGGTAGTGGCGGCGCCCGGTCGTCTGTTGACGACCCCTCGTTTTTGGGCCGTTTGCTGTGGTGTCGTCATCGTTGCTGGCACACTCGAAGCTGCACAGACCCCGCCGAATCGGTCGGGGACCTGGACGACCGTTCGGGGCAGCTCTGAGGGGCGCGGCAACCGAAGCGACAACCAACTAGGGGGCGGTGGTCTGCGGATCGGCCCCGCCCCGGCCTCGCTGGTCATCGCGCAGGATGCCAGGACCATGACAGTCGTTGAACGATATTCATCGTGGCCCGACAACAAGGTTGAGTATCGATTCGACAGCCAGATGGTCCGGAATCCGTTCCTTATGACCCCTAACTTCGTCCCGTCTGAAGTGACGAGCCGTTGGGAGAAGGACAAGCTCGTGTCTGCCATCGTGCTTTTCGTGCCCGGACAGTCGGAACCTCGGCGGTACCAACAGACAATGTGGTTGGACACGAAGGGGTTTCTACTCGTTCGCATCGAGGACAGCTCGTCAAATTCCCGGACCGTCAGCTTCCGAAAGCAGGAGGTGCGCTGATCGTCCGGAATTCGAGGCAGCTAAACCGGCGTGCGAAAATGCTCAGGGAATCCTGACTTGAGGTATGGCGGAGAGAGTGGGAGTCGCCGCCAAGCGTGGGTCGCGTGCCAGTCCGTACCCGACGTACCCGATCTACCGTCCCAGAAACGCCGACAACCGTGACCGCTTGCGGATGACGACCCGGTTCTTGCCGGAGCGCTTGGCCTCGTAGAGCGCCGCGTCGGCGCGGTTCACGAGCTCGTCCGAACGATCGCCGGACGCATACTCCGACACGCCGCTGCTGGCCGTGAATCTCACGGACTGCACGCCCGTTTCTCCTTCGTACTCGTGGCACGTCGCCGCGAGCGTCGCGAGAATCCGGCTCAACCTCACTTCGGCATCCGCCGCGCGCGTGTTGTGCAGGAGCACGGCGAATTCCTCACCGCCGTACCGCGCCACGAAATCCGCGGGGCTCAGGCCCTTCCGGAGGAGCAAGGCCGCGCCCACGAGGACGCGGTCGCCGATCGGGTGGCCGTGCTGATCGTTGATTGCCTTGAAGTCGTCGACGTCAACCATGGCGAGCGAGAAGGGGACGCCGGTGTGCGACGCGCTCTCCACCATCCGCCGCAGGGCGGCGTCGAAGGCGCCGCGATTCGCGAGGCCGGTGAGTGGATCGAGCGCGGCTTCCTCCTCGGCTTTCGCGAGCTTGGTCTGAAGGATTTCGACGCGCTGGTTGAGGGCCGCGTAGGACGCCTGGTCCCGCCGCTGCCGGTCTTCGACGGTCTGGCGCAGCGTCGTGACTTCCTGCGCGAGTTGCCGTTTCAGATCTCTGATGTCGTCGAGCTTGCTGAGGCGGCCGAAGCGGTCCGTGGTGGACTGCATCTCCGCGGTAAAGGCGGTCGCCTGGCCCATTCCGAGTTTGACCGCATCCTGCAGAATCTCGATGAGCTCGGTGAGCTCGCTCTCGCGCTCGGTGTGGTACTTCCGCGACGCGTTCAGGTGCTGCTGGCAGGTCTCGATGCCCGCCGCCGACAGCGTCCGCACGTCCCGACGCTCCGAAGCGTTCGGGATGCCGTTGCGAATACGATCGATTTCCTTGCGAAATTCTGCGACGTCGCCGGCTTCAGCCTCCGGAGGCGATCCGGCGAACACAGCCAGAAGGCTGTCGGTGAACCGCATCCAGTCTGTAACGAGCTCCGCGTCGACTGCGCCCCTCTGCCCCCGGTCGCGTTGCAAACCGAGCTCGACCATCTGTCCCACGAGATCTTCCTCGCAGAGGTATTCGGTACGGGAGGGTGAAACTTGAATCGCGCCCTCAGCCCGAGCGGCCAGAATCAGCGGGCTATCGTGAGATTCAGGGAGGTGTTCGTGCCCGCGGATACCGTGAATGGAATCGCCAGCGATCTCGCCGTGATGAGACTTGAGTGGTCTCCCAGAGCCGGGTCCGATGCCATCGGGACCGCCAGGTAGCGCCCCGGGACGAGTGCGACCGGACTGAAGGCGCCCCGGTCGTCAGTCCTGCCCAGCCTCGTCGTCCTGGAAAGGTACGTCCAACTCGTGTCGTCGGCGCCGAGTATGAGGACTCGGACGTTCGCGGCTGGCTGACTGCCGCTCGTGACGGTCCCGGAGACCGTGCCCAGTTGATTCGTGAGGACGACCTCGAGGCCGCTGACGTCTGCAGACTGAAAGTCAAACGGCGTATCCGTGATGTCACGACCCTCGTGCCGGATCCGGGCAAGCGCCCATCCGGCGGGCGGATTCACTCGCAGTACGCCATGCCAGGCCAGGTTCGGAATCTCGAAACGCCAGTCCGGGTGAACTGCGACGGCAATGCGATTGCTGCCGACGGGGCCCGTGGTGAAACTGGTCGGTTGGAACGCAATCATCGACTGAGTTCGCTGGTCCTGTGCTGGGGCAGCATCGCCTTCGAACACCACCCGGCCGCGAGCCGTCGTCAGACCCTTGACGACTACTCTCACCGGTCGCGCCGCCTGGCCGTTTTCCGCGACCGTGATATCCGCGACACCGAACATTCCGGGCGACATCACCTGGACGGCGTACGTGCCGGCTGGAACGTCGGTGAAGCTGAAGGTCCCGTCCGGTTCAGGGACCCCTCTCGCCATCACCATCGTTCGTACTTCACCGCCCTCGGTCGGCATCAGCACCACCTGACTCTTTGGCACGGGCTGTCCGCTCGCATCGACAATCTGCCCGGCAACGGTCGTGGTGCGCGCGCGTGCGATGGCGAAGCGCACCTCGAACACGTCTCGTCCTGCCACGACGGAGATTGGCGTAGCGGCATCGGCCGCCGTGGCGCCGGGAAAGAATGTGGGCGGGAAGCCAGTCATCCACGACTTCTCGAACGGCTGCGGCACTGCGACCAGGTAATAGTCCCCGGGGAAGAGATTCGGCGCGCGGAACCACCCGCGATCGTCCGTCGTTCCGGTCGCCGCGATCGATGGACTGGTGAGGAACCGCGACAGTCCGGCCACCGCCATCTTCTGCGCGACTTGCACGACGACGCCCGGCGAGGGGTCGCCGAACTCGTCGAGCACGCGGCCTTCGATCGCGCTGACCGGAGCTAGCTTTACGTCCTGCTTCGCGCGGTCGCCATCCTTGACCGTGAGGCGAAATCCGGCGCCAGTGGGGCGGGTCACCGAAGCGTCGAGACTCGCGAATCCTGGCGCGAGGGCCGACAGCACCCAGGTTCCGGCGGGTACCCCCGTAAGCTCGAAGCGACCGTCGATCCCGGTCGTCGCGCGATAACGGAAGACACCGGTGGCCTCACCCAGCTGCACCAGTGCATTAACGATCGGCTGAGCGGAGTCCGAGCGGGTGATCGTTCCCTCAATCCGCGCGAGCTTCGGATCCGAGGCGCCAGTTGCTGTTTGGCCGTCGGTGGGGTCGGCAGTCGACGATGGCGCGAACGGGATGACGAGTTCGATCCGGTCGCTCGTGGCACCTGCGGTGACAGCGATCACGCGAGCGTCGTCCGGCGTGCGCGTGCCGGGATAGAAGACGTACTCGGTCCTCGACGCGGGAGCAGGGACGCGAACGCGATAGCGCCCGGCAGGCAACGAATGGACGCGAAACCGGCCGAGGTCGTCGGCCGCCGCCGCATAAGAAGCCGCGACCGCTCCTGCATCAGACAGGCGATCGGCGGTGACGGCGAGGCGTGGGATCGGAATGTTGCGATCGTCGGACAGCGTTCCCTCGATCGCGCCGCCCGTGATCAGCGCGAGATCGAGCGTCCGTGATGTGTGTGTGACCTCGACGGGCGCCGATGACGTCACGAACCCAGGTTTCTCCGCAGCGACCACGTATCTGCCCGGCGTCAGTCCGTCGAATCGGTAACGGCCTTCGCCGTCCGTGCCTGTGATCGTGGGCTGCTGCGTACCCTCGCGCGTCAGGGTGATCCTCGCGCGCCGGACAGGAGTTCGTGCTCCTGCCTGTTCAGTCGCGATCCGGCCAACGATGGTGCCGGCTGCCTGCTGAGCGGCCTGCCCTCGTGTTTCCGAACCAACGCCGAGCAGCTGCACCAGCGTGCAGAGCAAGACAACTATGGGCACGATGGGATGATTTTGCCGGAACCCTGGCGCGGTTGCCAGACCTATGTCTTATGTCTTGAGGCTGCGCGGCTCCCTGAGCAGCATCCACGTCACGCAGAGAACGATCGTCGCGCCCGCCGCCAGTGCCATCCACGAACTCGCGTCGAACGGACGTACGATGGGCCAGATAGGAATCCTGGACGCAGCGGACTCGCCCACAAGCCGTACGAGCCAGGCCGACGGTTCGGCGTCTCCACTCCAGCTCCACATCGGGTGCGCCCAGACGTACTGACTGATCAGTACCTGGACGGCCACGATGACGCCTGCCAGCCAGCGGGCTTGTCCCGCCGTCACGAAGAGCGCGACAGGCAGCGCCAGAAAGGGTGAAATCGGTACGAGGAATCTCGCTGCGGGCGCCCATCCGCCATGCCAGCCGTGGATATTCGTCACGGGCAGCATTACAAATAGAAGATACGCGGCACAGAGCAGTCCAAGCTCGACGGCGACCGGACGCGATCGGCGAAACAACATCACGAACGCCGCCGGCGCCAGCAGATAGATCGGTGCCGACAGCAGCAGGCCGTGCGCGCCATCGAACAGCATCGCCCCGCCTCGCAGCGCGGCTTCGCCGAGCGCCGGCAACAGCCCGGGCCACTGGCCGAACTGCTCATGCGGCGTCGTCACGAACGTGCCCCAGAACGCGTAGTTCTGGAAGATCTTCAGAACGGCCATGAGGCCCAGCCCGGCGGCGTAACCGGCCAGGCGCCGGGGCTCGCGACGAACGCGCCAGATCGTGAGACCCACGAACGCCAGTACAAGACCGACGTTCCGGACGTGGAGCAGGACGAGCAGTCCCGTCAGCGCTCCAAGCAGCATTCCGTGCCAGCGCCATCGCGGACCCGATACGTCGTCTCGGCGCAGGTAGCAGAGCAGCGCCACGATCGCGCTCGGCACCTCCGTAAAGAAGACGTAGCCATGCGTCAGGATCGGCGGCGACAGCGCCCAGGCAAGCGCGCACCATGTCAGGCGCCTGTCGTCGCCGGCCAGTTTCCGGCCGGCCTTCAGGAACAACGCCGCCGCCCACGCGGTCAGCGCGATCATGATCAACGAGACGAACTGACGCAGCGCGATGAACGGACTGAGTTTGGTGCGCTTCCGGAACGACTCGGGCCACGATTGCGTCCACTCGGCCAGCCGGTACGCGATGCCGAACGCCGGTGCGAGCAGGATGGGCATGCCGACATCGTGGACTGGGCGCAGTTCGCCATTGCGGCCGGGCACTGCATGCTGGCCAGGCTCAGGTTGAAGGATATTGCCGGGATCGCCGTAGTCGTTGGTGAGATCGAGATCGCGGTCGAATGCCACCGACCGCGCCGCCACCATGTAGTGGACCGGATCGCCCGTGGCGGCATTGGTTCCGTGAGCAGCCAGGCCCGCCAGCACGACGAACACGATCGCAGGGACGAGCAGTCCCCTCAGGCGTTTCACCGCCGTGAACTATATCCGCGCCAGGGAAGAATTGAAGCTGCACACATCGAAGTCGCGGCCGTGCCGGAACCCGAGTGCCTCGAGCTGTTCGAAGATCTGGTAGCGGTAGGGGATGGAGGCGACGACGATCGCGTCGATCTGATGCGTCGCGAGATCGGCGGGAGCGATGACAGGGACGCCGTCAATCGTCTCGCCGTGGCGATCGATGTTGTTGTCGGCGATACACACGACGTCGATGTCGCGGCTTCGCAGCATGTCGATCGCCTGGCGGCCGCCGGATCCGGCGCCGAATACTGCGACTCGCTTGCCGGGCGCGGACTCGTCACCGCGGATGAGCCAGCTCGCAGCGAAATGTTCGCGTGCGAATCGTGTCTCCGGTGACTCGCCGAGCGTCGCCTGCACGGCTTGGAACTCCAGACGGACCGCACGATATCGCCGTTCCCACGCCGCGGCGCGGCCGGCGAGCGACTCGACAAACTGACTGGCGAGAATGCCCGGACGGCCCGCCGCCTGCGTCAGCAGATGCAGGCCCGTGGCGCATTGGCTCGCGAGATCGACGACGAGAGCGGCTTCGCGGAGTCCAAATACTGCAGGCGATCGGCGGCTCAGGAGGATCTCGTCCCACGGCCGATGGAGCGCGCGTTCGGCGGCGTCTATTCCTCGGGTCCACCACTCACGCGCGAGGCTCTCGTCTTTCGCCTGAGCCGCGATCCAGCCCAGGAGCGCGCATGCACCCACGGTTTTCGTTGCGAGTAAGGGACTGAACTCGAGCGCATCCGCGCGGCCGCAGGCCTCGAGCGCGCCGCGCGCATCCTCCACGTGCCCACGCTGCAGGTGATACAGCCCCAATGCGTACGCAAGCGAGATCTGCCAGCGCCGCGCGTGCGGCGATGCGGCGTCACCGGCGCAATACTCAGCAACGCCATCGAGTGCGGCCGCGTCCGCCGTTTCACCGCGCTCGATCGCGCGGTACAGGCTTACGCACAGCGCGGCGCCAACGTCGGCGCTCGACGCCGGCGTCGTTGCAATCGTCCGCTCGGCCAGCAGTTCCAGCAGGCTCGCGGACTCCGTCCGCAAGCCCATCGTTACCATGGCCCGCACGAGCCAGGGGTTGTCGTAGTCGCGATCGAATGCCAGCACGTGCGTGGCGTCATCTTCCGGATGTTCCAGCAGACCCGATCGCGAGGCAGCCGCGGTGTCGCGAGCCGGGTCAGCCATGCCGACCAGCAGCCACCATTCCGCGTCATCGCCCCAGGCGTCGGCCGGCCAGATCCTGCGTCCGGCGTTGCCGAGTTTCATCCCGCCGCCGGCGGTCTGTCCGAATACCTGCTCGACAAAGAAGTGCCGGCTGCACGAGTGTTCGAGCTTCTCGCGATCGTAGACGTGCAGGTGATGAGGGTTCGGATCCTCACCGGTTTCGTCGACCCACTGATTCGGTACCGAGCAGATGATTCGCCCCGCGGGCGTCAGCAAACGGCGGCAAGCCGCGAGGAATGTGTCCGGATCTTCAAGGTGTTCAAGGGTTTCGAAGCTGACGATGGCGTCAAACGACGCCGGCGCAAGGCCGTCCAGTCCGGCGGCGTCGCAGGTGTCGAAGCGCACACGCTTACGCGACCGCCCGTAGTGATCCCGCGCGTAGCGCACCGCGTCATCATCAATGTCCAAGCCGACGACGCTCTCTGCGAGCGTCGCGTCAGCGAGAATGGCGCTGCCGTACCCGAGTCCGCACGCCGCGTCGAGCACGCGATCGCCGGGACGAATGAACCTGCAGGCGAGCGCGTACCGCGCCACATGCGCATCCGAGCGGCGCCCGGCTTCACGCAGCATGTCCATGTGGAGATCGCGTCCGGCCGCGAGGTCGCCAATTGAGCGGCCAATCGTCAGACCGTCGGGCAGGCGCTCGAACAGCATGTCGATCGGATCCGCCTGCCAATCCAGACCCTCGTACGGAATCAGTGTTTGATAAAGAGGATGCTTGCGGCACGCGCGCGCGAGTACGGCGCGCTCCCGGACGTCACGCGGCTCGCCGCTCGTGCGAATCCACAGCGCATTCCGGCTGACACGCAGCGCCTCGTCGACGGCCGCGGCGAAATCGGCCGGATCCAGATGGTCCAGCGACCCATGCACGCATACGAGATCGAAGCTGCAATCAGCGAAGGGAAAGCGCGGCGTCGGTAGGCAAGTCTCTGCTTCGACGGCGCGCCGGCGAAACGCAGCGACCCACGCCTCAACGTCAGCGCTGGCGCCGACGTGCAGCGTCCGGCCTCCGCCGCAGGCGGCAAGCACGCGGTCGACGGTCTCCGCGATCGTCGGCGTGACCGCGGCGCTCACAGCTGAACCTGCGTCGAGAACGATCCAACCTGAACGGGATCGAGAAAGTGCACGAACTGCCGGCCCTCAGTGAGGCCGAGCCTCGAAAGCTGCGCCGAGATCGCGGTCTTACCGGCCATAGAGGCGACGATGACGAGGTCGAAACCACCTTGTGTCAGCGATTCAGGCGACTTGACCGGACGCTCGTGGATGTCGGTATTCCACATCGCCTGGTTGTTGTCGACGATCCACGGCACCGACCATCCGCAACGTCCTGCGAGATCGATCGCGAGCCGGCCGGCCTCGCCGGATCCGAAGACGACGGCGCGCTCGACGTGATCGAGGCGCGCGGGCGGGGCAGCCGCGACGGTCGCGGTGGTTACTGAAGGTCGACCTGACAGATGAACCAGCGAGCGCATCTGGGCCGGCAGAAGGGACAGATACGGCCGAAGCGCGCGCATTCGGTTCGCGTGCGCGGAGGTCGTGCCGAGCATTCCGGTCGCAGCCTGCCGGTACCGCACGAGCGCTTCCGGGACGACCTCGAGCTTGATCCCGGACAGTACGGCGCGCGCGAAGAACTCCCAGTCCTCGCAGCCGACGCCGACGTCCTCGGTAAATCCGCCGATCTTCCTGAACACATCGCGATGCACGAAGGCATTCGCGTCGCCGAACGCATTGCGCAGCAGCCCAGGCGCCACCGCCGGCCCGAGGAACGGCCACACATGTGACGACGGACCCCTCGGCGTGGGACTCGCATCCTGAAACACCTGCAGAAAACAGGTCAGGATCCACGCCCCTGACGTTTCGGCGGCGCGGACGAATGTGCTGATTTCGTTCGGCACCGCGAGGTTGTCGTCATCCATGAACAGGACATAGCGGCCGGAGGAGGCCGCGACCGCGGCGTTGCGGGCGGCGCCAAGGTACCGGTTCGACTGCCGCACGATCGTCCAGCCTCGCCGATCGAATTCCGGCTGCAGTCGATCGAGCTCTGCTTTCGCTTCCGCAGTCGTGCTGCCGTCGTCGACGAGCACGATCTCGACGAATGGATAGTCCTGCGCCTCGATCGATTCGACCGCGGCGCGGAGATAGTCCGGGCGGTTGTAGTGGGTCAGACAGACGCTCACGAGCGGCGGCTGCGCTTCCTGTGGCGGACGAATGATGCGGCGGAACTTCGCGTCCGCGTGCCATTTGAGCCACGAACGATCCGTGCGGGCGCTGGCGAGCGCGGCTGTCACGGGCGCGTGGCCGGCCGTCAACGCGCGCGCGATCAACGCGCTCAGAGCGGGCGCTGAAGGCGCGCACAGCGTCCGCTCACGATCGGCCCGCTTCACGAGTTCGGGAATGCCGCCAGTTGAGCAGGCGATGAAAGGAATGTTCGACCCGAGACACTCGATGACGGTGTACGGCTGATTGTCGACACGCGATGGCAACACGGCCAAGCGTCCGGCGCGGCGCAGGTATGCCATCGCCTGATGGCGATCGAGACTCTTGTCGACGCGCCACGCGAAGGGCCACGCCTTCGAGCGGCGCGCGAGGTATTCGTCACTCGACTCGGCTCCGATCGTCGACGACTTCCCGAGGAACGTGACCCGTTCCGGTGTCAGGCCCTGTCGGGTCAGCTGATCGAGGGCGTCGCAGAAGAGATCGAGGCCCTTGCGTGTCTCGAGGCGCCCGAAGAACACGAGCTCTCGCGGCACGGAGCCCGGGTGCGCCACGGCGGCTTCCAGGTCCAGCGCCACGTTGGGCAGGACGAGAACCTGCGACGGCAGTCGCCAGCCTTCGCGCCGCAGCCATTGCACCATGTAACGTGACGGACTCCAGAGCACGTCGGCCATCGCGACCGATCCGCGCTCCATGAAATCGACTTCCAGATCTTCCGGCGTGGCCAGCTCGTTCATGCCGGCGAGGTGCCAGAGCGTCGGACTGTGCGTGCCCACACAGAGCACGGTGTTCGGAAGGCACAGGCCCTGCCGTTTTGCCTGCGCGGTGAAGTACCCGACGCCCCGCCACTCGTGGCAGTGGACGACGTCGAACTGCCGCGTTTTCAGCCACTCGTAGACACCGACGGACATCCGCAGCGCCGGATGGCCTTTTACGCCCGCCGTGTGCTCGGCAGGAAGCGGCACCAGCTCGATGCCTTGTCGCCGGTACTCGCGCTGCCAGTGCGGGATGTTCCGTGTCTCGCAGTAGGTGCCCAGCGCGTACAGCACCGTGACCTTGTGCCCGGCGCGCGCGAGCAGCTGGGCCAGGTTCGTGTAGGCGCTGCCGATGCCGCCGTTGCGGATCGGTCCGACGATGTCGCAGGTGGCGATGCAAATGTTGCGGGAGGTGTTCACGTTAGATGCTTTCCAAGGCAAGGAATCGGCTGTGCGCGAGCGCCCAGGCCTCCTGATCGGGCGTGCACAACGCGTGACGAATGGCGCCCGGCGTCAGGCGGCTGGCCGAGAACTCGATCCATCGCCGGATGTCTTCGGCACGGCCGCCGGCGACGACTTCCGTGACCGCGTCGTACATCCGCGGCATTTCGTCCGTGTCGATCTGATGGAGGTCGGCGAGCGCGCGATCGACGGCCGAGGCGTCGAGCGCCGGTGATGCGTGCAGGGCCTCCCACGCCGTGGCTTCGGCGACGGCCCCGCCGGTCAGCAGGCCGGCGCCGGTCGCGTTGAGTACGCGCGCCTGCGTCGTCGCAGCACGCCGCACGATCCAGTTGCGGAATTCCAGCAGGTGCGGCGCCGTGACGACCTTACGGCCGGTCACGTCACTGGCTTCGATTTGCGTCCAGCGGCCGACCAGTTGTGCCCACACGGCGTCGTAGGTCTCGCCGCTCGCGGTCCAGCTGGCCCATTGCGATTCGAACGACGTCCCCCGGCAGTACGCGCGGCCATCCGTGAACGCCATGTCGGCGCCGATGAAGACGATGGGGTCGCATCCCATTTCCAGCGCGAGCGCAAACGCGGTCGTTGCGACCGATCCCCAGGCCTCGAGGCGCTGGCGGTCGACGCCAATCGAGCGAAACCACGACCAGGGCTCGTGGTCGGAGACCTTGCAGAAGAACGTCCGGCGTTCGAACGAGCCGAACGCAGAAGGGTGGAGGCTGCCCTCGGCGACCAGCCTGGCCCGCCGTACGGGCAGTCCCGCGAGATGAGCCGCGTTGGTCTGGCTGCCGTCGATGGCGACGATCAAGTTCGGCTCGACGCCCGCATGCATCAGCGGCCGCGCGGCGGTATCGCACGCGATGATGAGCGCGCGGTCGCGCACGTGGGCAATGTCGTGGATGTTGCGATCGAGTGAGGGACCGGCGCAGGCGATGATCGCCGGCACTTTGCGGAAGGCCCCCACGAGCGTCCTCGCGTCGCCCTCGCGGCTGATGCGCGTGGCGTTCGCCAGCGTGTGCAGCACGTACCGACCGGCTGTCGCGGCACGGGCAGCGTCGTTGGCGGTGCGTCCGAATGTCTCAACCGATTCGTTCGACATCAGTTCGCCGGGTCCGAAGACCCGGCCTCCGTTTCTCTGTCGCCCGGCCGACACCCGCGGCCGGACGGCCGTCATGTGCGCGGTGATCTCCCCATGGAGGCCGGGGCTTTAGGCCCGGCAATCCCGCGACGCAACGTGAGTGAGCAAGGGCCGTACCCCTTTTTCGATTTGGTAATGAAAACGACGTAATTCGAATCAAGGCGGCGTTTGACGCCGCCGATTTGCTTAACGTCGAGGGAGACCGGCGTTCTTTCGTGGATGCGCGGATTCGCCATGGATGCCGTATCCCTCGGCGCTCTGAGCCGCTCGAGTCTCCGAGTGAAGGCTCGGCGGCGAGGCCCTGGGAAACGATTCACATGTTGCTGATTGCTGGACTTGCCGTCGTGCTCCTTTCGGTTGCCGGCGGCTTCCTCATGGAGGGCGGCGACCTCCTGCTGCTCAACCAGCCGGCGGAGTTCATCATCATTGGTGGCGCCGCGGTTGGTGCGCTGCTCGTCGGCACGCCGCTGTCCGTCATCAAGCAGACGGTCGCGCAGTGCAAGCGGCTGATGACGCCGAGCCCGTCACGCCAGGACTTCGGCGAGCTGCTGCAGATGCTGTATCAGCTCTTCCGCGTCATCCAGCAGACCGGCGTCATGGCGCTCGAGTCTCACTTCGAAGATCCGAAGAACAGTCCCATTCTCTCCAGGTACCCGAAGGTCCTGGCCCGGCACGCGGCCATCACGTTCCTCTCAGACTCCGTCAAGGTCGTCATCGTCGGTGGCATCGCGCCGCACGACTTCGATCACCTGATGGGCGAGGACCTCGACGTCCTCCACCGCGAAGCGATGCATCCGTCTGGAACGCTGGCGAAGGTCGGCGATGCACTTCCGGGCCTCGGCATCGTCGCGGCCGTGCTCGGCGTCGTGCTCACGATGCAGTCGATCGACGGGCCGGCGGCCGAGATCGGCGAAAAGGTCGGCGCGGCGCTCGTCGGCACGTTCCTGGGCATCCTGCTGTCGTACGGCTTCGTCCAGCCCATCTCGGCGAGCCTCGAGCATCGCGTCAACGAAGAGGCGCAGTTCGAAGCGTGCATGAAGGCCGGGATGCTCGCCGTCTACAAGGGCTTTCCGCCCGCGATCGCCATCGAATTCGCCCGCCGGGTGATCCCGGAGGAAATCCGTCCGAGCTTCGAAGAAACCGAAGCGCTGTGCCGGTCCACGCGCAGCGTTGACAGTCAGGCTGCGTGATCGTGGCGGCCACCGGTTCCGTTGTCGTCGTTCGCAACCGCCGCAGGCGGCACCGCCACGCGCATCACGGCGGCGCCTGGAAAGTGGCGTACGCCGACTTCGTGACGGCGATGATGGCGTTCTTCATGGTGATGTGGCTCGTCGGCCAGAACGCGGCCGTGAAGAAAGCCATCGCCGACTATTTCAGGGATCCCGGCGCGTTTGAACACGCGATGTCAGATGGCGTGCTGCCGGGCAGCGTCGAAGGCCTCACCGGCGGGCCCGCCGCGGGCGCACCCGTGCTCGGCGGACCGGGCACAGCCGATGACCGGAAGAGTCTCACTGAGGCCGCGGATCGCATCCGCCGCCAGCTAGTGACGCTGTCCGGGGTCTCGGCGCTGAAGGATCAGATCGAGTTCGTGATGACGCCGGAGGGTCTTCGCATCGAGCTCGTCGATCGTTCGGGCTCGAGTTTCTTCGACAGCGGCAGCGCGGTTCTGCGCGGTGAAAGCATCGCGATTCTGACGGTGATCGCCACCGAGCTCGACACGCTGCGCAACGACATCGTCATCGAGGGACACACGGACAGCCGGCAGTACGTGGCGATGGCGGCCTACAACAACTGGGATCTTTCCTCGGATCGGGCAAACGCCGCCCGCCGCGTGATCCTCGCCAACGGACTCCAGCACGGCCAGCTCAAGGCCGTGCGCGGTTTTGCCGACACGCAGCTTCGATTCCCAGACGAGCCGCTCGATCCCCGCAACCGCCGGGTGTCGATCATCATCAGCACCAAGGATGCGAAGAAATGATGGGCCCGACGTGCGACGCCGCGCGGCATGTTGAGAACCACTTCCGCATCGCCATGCACCATTCCGCGATCGGCATGGCGATGGTGGCGCCGACCGGGCACTGGATGGAGGTCAATCCAGCGCTCTGTGCCATCGTGGGCTATTCGCGCGAGGAGCTCCTTGCGACGACGTTCCAGCGTCTGACGCACCCGGAGGATCTCGACGCCGACCTCGATCTGGTGCGCCGCACGCTCGCGCGCGAGATCGAGACCTACCAGATGGAGAAGCGGTACTTCCACAAGGACGGCCGCATTGTCTGGATTCAGTTGAACGCGACGATGGTCTGGAACCAGGACGGCGCGCCGCGCTACTGCGTCTCGCAGATCCAGGACATCTCGGCGCGCAAAGCAGCCGAAGCGCAGCTTCGGGCGATGAACGACCGCTATGCGCGCCAGGAGGGCGCGCTCGCGGCCCTTGCGCGGCTCGACATCGTCAAGCTCGACGATCTGCCGGCCCTGCTGCGCGAGGTCACCGAGGTCGTTTCGCGGACGCTCGGCGTCGAGCGCGTCAGCCTCTGGAAGCTGGACGATGCTCTAGCGCGCCTCACTTGCAGCGATCTGTACACCTCCTCCAACGACCGTCACAGCGGGGGGTTCGAGCTGGAGACGGGCGACTATCCCGCCTACTTCGAAGCGATTTCCGGCCTGGACGTTGTCGCCGCGCACCGCGCCGAGACCGACCCGCGCACCCGTGAATTCTGGCCGCACTACCTGCGCCCGCTCGGCATCAGCTCGATGATGGACACGCCCGTCCATCTTCGAGGCGAGCCGGTCGGCGTGTTGTGCTGCGAGCACGTCGGTCCGCCGCGTATCTGGACGCCAGATGAGCAGACGTTCTCGGTGGCCGTCGCCAGCATGCTCGCGGCCCTGCACGCGCAGGTCGAGCGACAGAAAGTGGAGGCGCAACTGCGCCAATCGCAGAAGCTCGAGGCGATCGGCCAGCTCGCCGGCGGCGTCGCCCACGACTTCAACAACCTCCTGACGGTCATCCTCGGCAAGGCCTCCTTGCTCGAGCAGGAGCCGGCGCTGCCGGAATCCGCGCGCGCGGCCGTGCGGGACATCGCCCAGAGCGGCGGGCGCGCGGCGCAGCTCACGCGCCAGCTGCTGGCGTTCAGCCGCCGGCAGGCGATGCAGATGCGGGACGCGGATCTCAATGCGACCGTCGCGGCGCTGACAGGCATGCTCCCACGCATGCTCGGCGAGCAGGTAACGATCGAATGCGTCTACGAATCGCGCCCGGCCTGCGTGCACGCGGACACCAACATGATCGACCAGGTGCTGCTCAATCTGGCCGTGAATGCCCGGGATGCGATGCCGAGCGGCGGCACGCTGCGCATCGCCACATCCATCGTCACGCTGGACGCCGAGGCCGCCAAACGGACGGCGAGCGCCCGCCAGGGCGAGTTCGTCTGTCTCACCGTCGCGGACAACGGCGCCGGCATCGAGCCGGAACACCTGCCCCGCATCTTCGAGCCTTTCTTCACGACCAAGGACGTCGGACGCGGTACCGGTCTTGGGCTGGCGACGACCTACGGCATCGTGCAGCAGCACAACGGCTGGATTCAGGTGGCGAGCGAAGTCGGCAAGGGGACGTCTTTCGAGATCTATCTTCCGCGGTGTCCGCGCCAGCCATCTGCCGATCCGCTGGTGCCAGCGCCGGCGCCGCCGGCGCCCGCGCCGAAAGGCCGCGAGACCGTGCTGCTCGTCGAGGACGAGTCCGCGTTGAGATCGCTGGTGCGTGAGGCGCTCACGCGACACGGGTATCGTGTCATCGATGCCGCGAGCGGCCCGAAAGCCGTTGAAGCCTGGCTGGCATGCGGCAAGCAGGTGGATCTGCTGCTGACCGACGTCGTCATGCCCGACGGAATGACCGGGTTCGATGTCGCGGATCGTTTGCGCGAAGACGTCCCGCGACTGCCCGTCATCTACGCGAGCGGCTACCATGAGGACTTCGCCCAACACGATCGAACCGGGGCCAGCGGCGCATCGTTTCTGCTGAAGCCCTACAGCCTGCATCAACTCGCCCAGGCCGTGCGTGATTCGCTGGATCTGGATCAGGTAGCCGGCGGCCTTTAGGCCGTCGGACCCGCGGCGGCCTGAAGCCCGCCGACTACCGGAGTCCGCGTCAAGTCCGCGCCGCCCGTGCCGATTCCAAGAACTCTGGTTTCCACCAACGCGGGTGGGCCGGACCTTGGCCTGGGGGGCCGAGATGAATCCACATATCCGTACACTCATCGTTTCCGCCGTTGCGTTCTGCGCGACGGTCACGCCAGTCCTGGCCCAGTCGACGGGCGCGGACGCCGAGAAGCGCACCTCGATTCACGGCTTCGCTTCCTTTGCATACACGTACCGATTCGATCGGCCGGTCGATGGCCCCAACGAACTACGCGTGTTTGACGGCGTCGCCCGGCGGTTCCGGCTGGATGTCGCTGAGCTGGTCGTTGAGCGATCGGCTTCCGAACCCGGCCGGTTCGGCTATCGCGCCGACGTCGTCACCGGGTTCTCGATTCCTCGGATCTCGGCCGCGAGCGGGCTTTTCAGAAACCCGTCGACCGGCGTGGTGTCGCCGGAAGATCTCGACATCCAGCAGGCGTTTCTGAGCTATGTGGCCGAAGTCGGCCACGGCATTCGTGTCGATGCGGGCAAGTTCACGACGCACGTCGGCGCGGAGGTCATCGAGGGCTTCGACGGCTTCGGTGATACGTACAGCCGCGGCCTGCTCTTTGGTTTCGCCGAACCGTTCACGCACACGGGTGTCAGGTTCGGCTACACGTTCACACCGGCGGTGTCGGCGACGGTCATGGTCGTCAATGGCTGGGACAACGTGCGTGACAACAACCGCGCCAAATCCGTGGGGGTACAGTTTGCGCTCAAGCCGTCGAAAACGGCGACGATGTTCCTGAATTACATCGGCGGCCCCGAGCGAGCGGACAGCGCGGATCGCCGCCATCTCATCGACATTGTTTCGGTCGTCACACCGCGCCCGGGCACGACCCTCACTGTGAGTGCCGACCTCGGCCGGGAGAGCGGTGCTGCCGGCGGATCGACCGCCACGTGGTACGGCGTGTCCGGCAGCGTCAAGACCGAGATCACGCCTGTCGCGTCCGTCGCGGTGCGCGCCGAGTGGTTTTCCGATCCGCAGGGCACGCGCACGGGCGTCTCGCAGTCACTCGTGTCCATGACGTTCAGCCCGGCGTTCAAGGCCGGAGATCACCTGGTCCTTCGAGGTGAGGCGCGTCTGGATCGCTCGAGCCATGTCGTATTTACGGGCGTCAACGAACCGCGTCGCTTTCAGGCGACGACGGCATTCAACGCGCTGGTGATCTTCTAATGCTCACCCGCATGCGAATTTCCAGACGACTCGTACTCATCAGTACCGTCTTCACGCTACCGATTGGCGTGATGCTGTGGCTCATCGTGTCCAACATCAATCAGGACATCCGTTTCAGCCAGCTCGAGCTGGAGGGGACGCGGTATCTGCGTCCGCTGGACGCCGCGCTCGCCGGATTGGGCGAGTACCGAGTGCTTGCGGAACGCGCGGCGGCCGGCGCGGCTGTGGACACGTCGCGCGTTGACGCCGTTCGCGGTCGCATCGACACTGCGTTCTCGGATCTCGAGAAGGTCACCAGCGAGATTGGCGCCGACCTGCAGTTCACGCCTGAGGGCCTCGAGTTGCGCGATCGCGCGCACGTGAAGATCGAGACCGTCACGGGCGAGTGGAAGGCGCTGTCGTCCGAGCGGACGATGAAGGTCGCGGCGGAGAAGTCGGCGCACCTGATGGCCGACGTGCGCACGATGATGACGCACGCCGGCGATACCTCGAACCTCATTCTCGATCCGGATCTGGACAGCTACTACACGATGGACGCCGTACTGCTCGCGATTCCGCAATCGCAGGACCGTCTGGATGCGGTGGCTGCATCGATCGAGGGCCTGGCGAACGAAGCGTCAACTGAAGATCGCACGCGCCTCGCCGTTGCCACGGCATGGATGAAGGAAGCGGATCGGGATCGCATCCTGGCGGACGTGCAGACGGCGCTCAAGGAAGATGCCGGGTTCAATGGCGCGAGCGACACGCTGCAGCGTCATCTGCCCGCGTCCACGGAAGCGTACCGCGCTGCGATGTCGGTCGTGATCGACCATCTCGAACACACCGACGCGGCCGCAGCCATCGGCGCGGTTCCAGCCGCGCGAACGGCCGCCGCGGGGTTGTGGAAGACCGCCGTTGATGAGCTCGACGTTCTCCTATCCGCTCGTCTGGGCAGCCTTCAGACGTCGCGCTGGCAGTCCGTTGCGACCAGCCTGATTGCGTGGTTCGGTGCGCTGGCGATCGTCGCGTTCATCTCCCGCAGCATCACCGCACCGCTTGGCGCCATCAGCGGCGCGCTCGAGAGCGGAGCGCGCGAAGTCGCGTCCACCTCCGAGCAGGTGGCGACCTCGTCGCAGTCGTTGTCCCAGGGCGCGACCGAGCAGGCCGCGTCGCTCGAGGAGACGTCGGCGTCGATGGAAGAGATGGCGTCGATGACGCGCAGGAACGCCGAGAACTCCCAGACGGCCGCGGGCCTGATGACGGACGTGGACGTCCAGGTGCGGGCGTCGAATGGCGCGCTGTCCGACATGGTGACGTCGATGTCCGCGATTCAGGAGTCGAGTCAGCAGGTGGCGAAGATCATCAGGACGATCGACGAGATCGCGTTCCAGACGAACATCCTGGCGCTGAACGCCGCGGTCGAAGCGGCGCGCGCGGGAGAAGCGGGCCTAGGCTTCGCCGTTGTGGCCGACGAGGTACGAAACCTGGCGCAGAGGGCCGCGCAGGCCGCCCGGGATACCGCCGGCCTGATCGAAGCCTCCGTGAAGCGATCGGAAGCCGGGGCGGTGAAGGTCAGCGAGGTGGCATCGTCCATCGCGGCCATCACCGAGAGCGTCGGCCGTGTCAAGACCCTCGTCGAGGAAGTGAGTGTCGCGAGCCGGCAGCAGGCGCAGGGGATCGATCAGGTGTCGCAAGCCATCGCGCAGATGGAGAAGGTGACCCAGACGACTGCCGCCACAGCCGAGGAGAGCGCCGCCGCCAGCGAAGAGCTGAGCGCGCAGGCCGAAACCGCGTTGGCAACTGTCGATGGCATCAAAGCGCTCGTGAACGGCGCCGGCCGCAAGGCCGCGCCGCAATTTGCCGCCGTGCCGCCACAAAAGAGCTACATTCGTAAAGCCGCATAGAGGAAGCGCAGCCTTCGTGGCTGCTGGAGGAAAGTAATGCGTCGCCTGTTCGCCGTCGCCGTTTTCGTTTCGACTCTCACATCCGTGGCTTTCGCCCAGTCGAAGCCCGAGCCGAAGTTCGGCATCACGGACAACTCGTTCCTCGTCGAAGAGGCGTTCAACCAGGAGGCTGGAATCTTCCAGAACATCTTCGTGATGTCGCGTTCGCGACACGGCGTCTGGGACGGATCGTTCACGCAGGAGTGGCCGATCAAGTCGATGCGCCACCAGGCGTCGTTCACGATGCCGTTCGGGTTCGCCAGCGGCAACGGCTCCGCGGGAGACCTGATGTTCAATTACCGCTTTCAGCTCTCGGAAGAGGGCGCGGGACGCGCCGCGATCTCCCCGCGTCTGAGCGTGATGGTCCCGACGTCGGCGGAACGCCGCTGGGCCGACGGCATTGCGTGGCAGGTGAATCTTCCGGTGAGCAAGGCCGTGGGCCGAGTGTACGTGCACGCCAACGTCGGCAGCACGTTCGAGAAGGACATCGCGACGCCGTTCTTCGCGGCCAGCGCCATCGTCGCGGTGTCCCCGCTCTTCAACGTGATGTTCGAGACCTTCGTGGAGTCCGCGCCGGGCGTTGGCGGTCGCGAAATCACGCGCACGTTCGCTCCCGGCTTTCGCACCGGCTGGAACATCGGCGAGAAGCAGGTGGTCGTCGGTCTTGCGGCGCCCGTAACCCGCGGCGCGGCTCGTGATACGGCCGTGCTCGGATACTTCTCCTACGAACTGCCGTTCGGCAGGAAATAGCCATGAAAAAGCTGACGCTTGTCTCGTTTCTCGCGATAGCTGTCGCTATCGGCGCAACCGCATGGCTCCTCTCGGTCAGTCGCACGGGACAGAGCCGTCTCACGACGATCGACCAGCTGCGTGAAATCAACCACCACACCTCCAAGGCGTTCGCCGCGACGATCACGATGAGCGATGCCGTGAGGGGATTCCTGCTCGATCAGACGAAGACCGACGAGCTGGCGCGGAAGAAGGCCGCGGACGCCGACGCGACCCTCGCGTTCGACGCGCTCGAGAAGCTGCCAATGGACGAGAAGTCCAAGGTACTGGCCGCGGCCATCGCGAAGACCGACGATGACATTCTCGATCCCCTCGAGGATAGGGTCATGGAGATTGCGAAGACCGACCTCGGACAAGCGAGCAAGATCTACTGGAACGAGTACATGCCCACCCGCCGCGAGCAGGTGAAGCGCATCGAAGCGCTCGAGGCTGCAGCCAGGGAACAACTCGACGCCGAAATCAGGACCGCCGACGCCAGTTTCGCGGCAACCGCTACCTGGGCGACCCGGGGCGCGCTCGGCGTCTTCGTCGTGCTGACTGGCGCGGGAGTGTTTGCGTTTCGCGCGGCGTCCTCCACGACGAAACAGATCGCGACGGCGGTGACCGAGCTCACCAGCAGCGCGAATCAGGTGGCGTCGGCATCGAGTCAGATTGCCTCCTCGTCGCAGTCGCTGTCGCAAGGTGCGACCGAGCAGGCGGCGTCGCTCGAAGAGACGTCGGCGTCGATGGAAGAGATGGCGTCGATGACGCGCAAGAACGCGGAGAACTCCCAGACGGCGGCGGGCCTGATGGCCAACGTCGACACGCAGGTGCGCAACTCGAACGGCGCGCTCGGCGACATGGTGGCGTCGATGAGCGCGATCGAGGAGTCGAGCCAGCAGGTCGCGAAGATCATCAAGACGATCGACGAGATCGCGTTCCAGACGAACATCCTGGCGCTCAACGCCGCCGTGGAAGCGGCGCGCGCCGGGGAAGCGGGCATGGGCTTCGCGGTGGTGGCCGACGAAGTGCGGAACCTGGCGCAGCGCTCGGCGCAGGCGGCCAAGGACACGGCGGGGCTGATC